>Ga0068860_100001646_pt1 | contig 23924 bp, 19 predicted proteins | sample KBSSwiS32_FD_66597 | JGI IMG/M metagenome (GOLD analysis project Ga0068860, IMG submission 66597) | Switchgrass rhizosphere microbial communities from Kellogg Biological Station, Michigan, USA - KBS Switchgrass S3-2 | ecosystem: Host-associated > Plants > Roots > Rhizosphere > Soil ...
GACACGGTTGGCCGCCATGATGACCCGACCAACACGGCTCAGCCCCCCCGACTTGTCTTGCATGTCCGCTGCCAACGCAGACTCGATCAGCGGTGGCAAAGTCTCAGGTTCCTGGAAGAGGATCGTCGCGAGGAGATGGAGCGTGCGCCCAAGCGACGTCGACTCCCACATTCGTTTCGTCAGAGACAAGTCGAGCAGCGCCTTCCCCAAACCGGACCGCTGCCTGCGCTGGAGAGCCTGCGCGAGCGCGTAGAGGTTCTCTGGGTTGGAGGCAAACAATCTGCAGATGTCCTCATTCGAGAGCAGATCACGCTCGACGGCGAAGGCCGCCAGCAGTGAGAGATGTCGCCCCGAAACGACGCATTTGCGGGCGAGCACGTTCGCCTCTGCCACGTCGCCCGCTTGCCCGAGATGGAATACCTTCGCGGGCTCCTGGTCCGGCCCGTACGTCTGCGCCAGCCTGCGGTGTGTCTCTTCCCGGATCTTGGGCGCGACGATCTGTTCGAAGCCTCGGCGCACCGTCTCGTGCATCTCCAGGAGCCCATCGGGGCGCAACCGCAGGATCCCTTCGCGCTGCAGATGGGCAATGCCGTACCGCACCTGCTCTCGCGGGAACATGTGCACGGCGTCCTGAGCACTGAAGGGCAAGGCGATACATGCCACACGCTGGGCGACGGCTTTCACCTCTCGTGGCCACCGCTTGTACCGCGCACGTTCCGCCTCACGGAGGACTTCATTGGAGAAAGCGATGCGGACCAGCGCCTCATCATCGGAGGCGCTCGCGAGCAGTTCATGCGCCACTACCGCGATCAGCCCAGAGGGACGCATGGCCGTGAGACGCCGATAGACATCCGACAACCGCTCCTGCGAGAACCGACCGCCGAGCAACGAAGAAAGCTCGACGAACTCCTCGAACTGGAAGCCCGGAGCGGGGAGTACCCGGACCTTCAGGCGCTCCTGATCGGCCGTTGAGAGGTATCGATACGCAGACTCCTGCCCGAGCGCGATCATCTGGATCGGAACGGTTGCCGGGATTCGGCGGGCGAAGGCCGCGAGATCCTGGCAGAACTCGTCAGACGCGGTGCCTCTCTTGTAGTCCAGGACGATCACACATGGTCGCTTGAGATTCCGGAGCGCTTCTGCGACGTCACCCAGGACGTCTTCATGGGCGGCCCTGGGGTTGGTGACCACGCGGAAGGGCTCGTTGACCTCGTAGCGCCGCAGCACGTAGGCGATACCGGTGAGGGCGTCCCTGAAGTCCGCCTGCGCCTGGATCTCCAGATAGATGCCGATGTCATCGGGGCCGAGGTGTTCCAGGAGCTCGCCGGCGAGCAGGGTCTTGCCAGAACCCGAGACACCCACCACGTCCACGTAGGTTTCCTGGCCCAGGATCTGGCCAACCAGCGACGGGCGGCGCAGGTGGTCACCCCTGATCAGTGGAGGCTGGCGCGCGAGGACCATCGGGGGCCACGTACGCCGAAGCTCCACCTCCAGATCAACGCGATTGATCCAGCGATTGCGTTGCTTCGCGATGTCGAAGACGTAGGACCGAAGGTTGGGCAGCAGCGTCTGCCGGATCACGCCGTCCTGGAGGTGCCAACGCTCCTGGAGCCGACGGGCGCAGCGCTCCTCCACTTCGGCCTCGGCACCAAAAGGCTCGTGCAGTTGGATCCGGTCGAGCACCCTTGGAAGATCGGCCGTCACCTCTTCGCGCCTGAGGCCAGCGCGAACCAGGTGACGAACGGCCGAAGCAAACTCCGCCGCTGCTTGCTGTGGCGCCGCCGCGCCGGCCTGGATCAGTTGGCGGCAACGCTCCTCGAGTCCGTCCCCCAACACCCATAGTTGCTCGTGACCGGTGCCGCGCAGGCGCCGGAACGACTTGGAAAGCAAGTCTCTGCATACGTCGGCGAGCGTCCACGGCTTGCCGGTAAGCACCCCGTCCACGGTCGCTCTTGGCTTCTTGATTTGGACCAGTAGCGACTCGGCTGCTCCCGACGAGCGACGCAACTCGAGGTCGTCGTTGCCTTCAGGTCGGGCGACCCCGTCAGGGAATTGCTCTAGATGTCCGAGGGTCAGCTCGAGGCTGGCGACAGCCTGGTAGGTGAACCCCTCGATAGCCGAGATGCCGTTGGCCATCACCCGGGGCGCAGCTCTGGAGCGCTTTCGCCTCACACGACGATGTCGATCCCCGGCCCCCGCAGCTCGTACGACTCGTAGGAAGCCTTCGAGTCGTGCAGGACCAGTATGTGCCGATCGAACGAGAGCACGACGTCTCCTCGACCTTCCGGCCTGGTCGTCTCGATGCCGAGCCCTAGGAGGACATGCAGCCTATGGCCGTCGCCGATGCCGCAGCGCTGACCATCCAGCGTGAACTCCCCTTCCAGTGAGATCGTCACGTCGCCGTCGAACCGGAGCTGTACCTGGTGCCTGCCGAGGCAGAGTTGGAGAACCTCCCGGCCCTTGAGAAAGGAAAGATCCGTATTCGAAGGGAGTCCGTGCATGCAGTCACTCGCTGGGCGGCAGCGGGACGTGGGTCTCCGCATCGGTACCTGGCTTGCCTGAGGCTGGATTGATGGGTTGCCCAGCCTCGTTGTACTGGCGCCAGTAGCCGTCCGGATACTCCGGCGTCGGCTGCATCACGCGGATCGTGTCGGCGTTCCCCGAGGTCCCTGGACGACGATAGGTCACACCCCTCCCGTTGGCGGACGGCTCCGCCACGTAGCCGTCCGGTATCTTGGGCCGAGATGGCGGGTTTGTGGGTGGGGCAAACTTCTTTGCGGAGTTGGGCGTTCCATTTCCGGGCCCCGCGGCGCTCATCGCCGTAGCGGTTCCGAGGTCCATGACGATACTGCCATCCGCGGCGAGGCTGACGGACCGGACGCCTTCCGCCTGGGAGAGCCGGAAGCCTTGCCTTTCGGCGAGCGCTGCTGCCCGAGAGCCTCCCGGTAGGTCCAGCACGCTTCCCTTGAACAAGCCCGCGAGCTTGGCGATGCCATACGTGGCCACCATCACCACGATCCGCGCGACCGTCGGGCCTATCCGCTGGCCGTAGTGGATGCCGGCCGCTCGCACCCCTTCGAAGTCCTTTGCGCGCTTCAACTCGTCCAGCATCGTGGTGAACCCCTTCACGACGTGGTTGAAGAAGTCCACGCCTACGAAGGCGATGAGGCTGGTCACGGAGAGCATGAAGATGACCTTCGTCACCGGCTCCGGCGACAGGAGCTCGACGATCATCCCCAGGAACATCACGCTCATCATCGCCCGCACCTGGGCGGGCGTCATGGAGCCCACGGCCGAGGCCGCATCCTCGATCGCCTCCCCAAGGGCGAAGTGCAGCGCTACGAACGTGGCGCCCTCGTCGTCCAGCCCGCCGGACGCGTTCAAGTCGTCCCAGCAGTCCGTCCGCTGACCGGTGATGTGCTGGCAATGATCGAGGTATCCCGCGGTCCTAGCCATCTGGACCGGATCGGCACTCGCGAGGACGAGCCGCGGCTTCCCGCCCTTCGGCAGGCCGGGGAGTGGACCATTGGCGTACAGCATCCGCATTCCCTGCTTGAACTCCTCACGTGAGAGGTCCACGGGCTTGTATCCGCCGGGCCGGATGACCAGCACCCTGGTGCTCGCCTCGAACGCCTCGGGTTGCTGGACGGGCAACTTCGGAACTGCCGCTGAGCAAGCGCAGAGGAAGCTGACCATCCACGTCGCCATGACTGACCGTCGCACTGTCTGGCGCGACGGTTCCGGGCGCGGTCGAGGCATGGGCGACCTCCATTACGAGACTTGTTCGATTATGCGACTGGTCGGGCTGCCCGCGCACCCGCCTTGGCCAGAGTGAAGGTCACGAGGCGTCGTGATGCAGCCAGACCCTCAGGGCCTCCGGGCCGCGAAGCGCACCGGGAGCTCGTAGCAGCCCGCGAAGCCGGGGATGGGCAGCGCGCCGGGCAGGACGCACTCGGACGCGGCGCGGTCTAGCACCTCGGAGCCCGACGACCGCGCCAGCTTCACCGCGCTCGCCTGTCCCTCCGCGCTGAGACAGAACGACAGCTGCGCCTCACCGGCGAGGCGGAAGCGCACGGCCTCCGGCGGATAGCAACGGAGCGCCGCCGCCGAGAGCCGCGCCATCAACACCTCCACCGGGCGCAGCGGACCACCGCTCCCTTCCGGCCCTGGCGAGCCCACCACCACTGGCCCGGGTGAAAGCGCTCTACCACCCTCTCCCTCCTCCGAACGCTCCACGGACGGCGCTGGGCCAACTTCGACGGAGGCCGCCGTCACGGGCGCGGCGACACGTCGAGGGCGAGGAGACTCGCGGCGCTCCCCGGCTGGATTCGCCGGGGCTGGGGCGACGACCTGGAATTCAATCGTCTCCACGCCGTCCACCCCCGGCACCGGAGGGGACGTCCTGGGAGCGCGCGCCAGCCAGATCCCCACCAGCGCGTGCAGCGCCGCCGAAGCCACCACCGCCAGCGTCAACCCGCCCTTCCGCTCCAAGCCCATCACCCGGTCGCCGGCCCGAAGAGCCGCTGGCCGGCGCCGGACGTCGCGGTGGCGATGGACACCTCGTACAGCGCCTCCAGCCGCTCGGCCGCCAGCACCTCGCCCGCGTCGCCGGCGGCCAGCACGCGCCCGCCCCTGAGCAGCAGCGCCTTCGTCGCGAACGCCGCCGCCAGGTTGACGTCGTGGAGCACCGCCACCGCCGCCATCCCCCCCTCCACCCGCCGCCGCACCAGCGCCAGCGTCTGGACCTGGTGGCGGACGTCGAGGAACGCGGTGGGCTCGTCCAGCAACAAAAGCTCCGGCGCCTGGGTGAGCGCGCGCGCCAGCATCACCAGCCGCCGCTCGCCGCCGGAGAGCGCGCCCAGCGCCCGCCCGGCCAGCGCGCTGATGCCCAGCTCCTCCAGGGCGGCCTGCGCCCGCGCCACGTCCGCGCGCGAGGCCAGCGCCCACCGCGACAGGTGCGGCGCGCGGCCCATCAGCACCAGCTCCATCGCGGTGAAGTCGGGGAGCGCGTCCACCGACTGCGGCACCCACGCCACCCGCCGCGCCAGCTCGCGACGGCCGGCGGCGCGCACGTCCGTCCCGAACACCGCCACCCGCCCCTCCCGCGCCGGGAGCAGCCCCAGCGACGCGCGCACCAGCGTGCTCTTCCCGGCGCCGTTGGGCCCCAGCACCGCCCACAGCTCGCCCGGCTTCACCTCCAGGTCCACCGCCTCCAGCACGCGCCGGTCGCCGTAGCCCGCGGAGAGCTGCTGGATGGAGAGCGCGCTCGGGCCGGTCACGCCGCGACGCTCAGCTCAGCGCTGAACCCTCTTTGCCGCGATGGACTCGCTCATGTAGCGGACGCGCTGGATGAGCGCGTCGATCGCCGTGTCGGAGTCCGCCGTCTCGATGTCCTTCTTCAGGTCCTCGAAGCGGTGGCAGATGACGCCCATCGACGGCTGGTCGCACGACTTCACCCGCGTCAGCTCCTCGAAGGCCTTGGCGGTCCGGTTCCACTCGCTGAACAGCGGCGAATTCTTGGGCAGCTTGCGCTTGTTGGGCTTGCGCACCACCACCGCGTCCGGGTTCGCCGGCCGCAGCGGCCCCAGGCTGATGGAGTCGTCCGACTCCCTTTGGTTCCCGGTGGTGGTCGTCGAGGGCGGCTCGGGCGTGCCGGAGGCGGCCACCGTGTCGGACCCCGGCTTGCCGCCAGACTTGTCCGGGGACTTGTCGGCCCCGGCGCCGGTCGTCGGGGGCGTCTGCTCGGGCGGCGTCCCCGTCTCGGCCGCCGCCAGCTTCACCGGCTGCGTCGCGTTCGGGTCGGGCGTCCCCTCCGTGCGGAAGGCCGAGAACGCCCCGGAGCGCCAGGCGGTGTACGCCACCCAGCCGCCCATCATCAGCACGCCGATCGCGATGCCCACCGCCGCCAGCTTCCACAGCCGGCGCGGCGGCTCCTCGTCCATCGCCCGCTGCAGCCGGTCCGTGGGCTCGTTGGTGCGCAGCGGCGGCGCCTGCCCGGGCAGGTCCATGGTGCTGCCCAGGTCGTCCACCGGGGGCGGCTCGTCCGGGGTGGCGCGGGGCCCGGAGACGCGCAGCCGCTGCTGGATGGCGCCGCCCTTGTACTTGTCGAGGATGACCGGCGGCGGGATGTCCGCGGTGTTCCCCAGCCCCAGCCGCGGCGGGCCCACGCCCGGCGGCGGCGGCGCGTTGCGCGGGTCGTCCAGCGTCATGCTCAGCGTCGGCCGCTGCGCCGAGGGCATGGAGGTGGGCGGCCCCAGCGGGTCGTCCAGCGTCACCGCCAGGCCCACGCGCACCGGGTGGTCGGGCGCGGGGATGGGGGCGCGGATGGTGGCCTCCCGCTCGGAGAGCAGGTCCACCACCTGGTCCGGGGACACCTCCGGGACGTCGTCGTAGCCCGGGAACGACACCCGCGTGGGGTCGGTGATCTCCTCGCGGGTGCGCAGCACGGGGTGGCGGCGCTCGCCGCTGGGCATCCCCGCCACGCCGCCCAGGGCCCCCGGCGGCTCCGGGATGGAGGCCCGCCGCGTCGGCTCCGAGCTGGAGGCGGACAGCGGCGAGGGGACCGCCATGCCGGGCTGCGAGGCCCGCGGCAGGGTCTGGTCCCCATGCCCCTGCCCGATCCCGCGGTTGGCGGGCGGCTGCGGCGTCAGCCCGGGGTAGCCGGCCAGGTTGAGCACCGGGACGTCGTGCTCGGTGGCGACCTCGGTGACGGTGTCGCGGTTGTCCCGCCAGCGCGACGGGGCGCCGCTCTGCACCAGCGGGCTGGCCCCGGCCCCCCGGTTGCGCGCGAAGGACGGCATGGGCCCGGAGTTGTGCGGCGAGAGCGTGGCGCCCAGGTTGACGATGCCGGTCTCCGCGTGCCCGCCCGGGGCCTGCGGCCGCGAGGCCTCCTTGAGCGCCTGCAGCATGCGGCGCTCGGCGGAGAACTCGCCGGAGAACGTGTCCCGCATGAAGCGCGAGACGCTCTCCGGTCCGGCGGAGGGGTCGATCTCCAGCAGGCACGCCATCAGCCGGCCGCGCAGCTCCTCCGCCGTCTGGAAGCGCTGGTCCGGGTCCACCGCCAGGGCCTTCTGCACCACCTGCGCCACCGTGGGCGGCAGGAGCGGGTCGTAGCCCAGCAGCGAGGGGATCTGCGGGCTGGCCACCCGCTGCATCAGCTCGCCGGTGGGCGCGTCGTCGAACGGGTTCTTCCCGGCGATCAGCTCGTACAGGCACAGGCCCACCGAGTACAGGTCGCTCCGGCGGTCGGCGGGCATGTGCCGCGCCTGCTCCGGGGACATGTACATGAACTTCCCCAGGATGATGCTGGGGTTGGTCTTGGCGGACGACAGCGAGCTCTTGGCGAGCCCGAAGTCGATCACCTTCACCTCGCCCTCGTACGAGACGAGCACGTTCTGCGGCGAGATGTCCCGGTGCACCAGGCCGATCTCCCGGTCGTCCTCGTCCCGCTTGCGGTGCGCGTACGCCAGCGCGTCCAGCACCCGGCTCATCACGTAGAGGACGTACGTCAAAGGCGGCGGCGTCCCCTGCTCCCGCATCCGGGAGGCCACCTTGCGCAGGTCCTTCCCGTCCACGTGCTCCAGGGCGATGTACGGGTCGCCGTTGTGCAGCCCCATGTCCAGCACCTGGGCGATGGAGCCGTGGGAGAGCTTCACCAGCGTCTTGGCCTCGTTGACGAAGCGCTCGACGAACTCCCCGTCCTCCGCCAGGTGGGGGAGGATCTTCTTGATGACGCAGAACTTCTCGAAGCCCTGGGGGCCCTCCATCCGGGCCAGGAAGATCTCCCCCATCCCGCCGGTGGCGATGGGCGCCACGAGCGTGTACCGGCCGAAGGGAATCGGCTTGAACGGTCGCAGTCCTCGGGCTTGGTTCTGGACGGTCATCACCGCGGCCGGAGCTTGGGCGCATTGAACCCCAACTGGGGTTCCAGCACCACTGCTCCACCCCCCGGCGCCGGTGTCGGGGTCGGACGGCGCTTTGCCCCTTGACCTACCGGGCGCCCGGTCCGGTCATGGTGGCGACGTCCTCCTCCATCACCTCGAAGACTGGGACTTTTTCCCGCCCAGGCTTGAGCCCTCGCTCCCCGAGCGGGGTGACGTCGAACCGGGCGCCGATGCTGGCCAGGGTCTTCCCGGTGATGAGCACCTGGCCGGGGAGCGCGCTGGCGCACAGCCAGGAGGCCACGTTCACCACGTCCCCTACCACGGCGTAGTCCTGGCGGCCTTCGGGGCCGATCAGCCCGGCCAGGCCCTTGCCGGTGTTGACGGCGATCTTCAGCTCCGGCCGGGCGTGCGCGGGGCGCTTGGCGATGCACTTGGCCCAGTCCTGGCGGAGCGCCATGGCCGCCCGCACCGCCCGGAGCGGCCCGTCCGGCTGGGCGTAGGGGGCCCCGAAGACGCCCACCACCGCGTCGCCCACGAACTTCTCCAGCGTGCCCTCGAAGCTGAAGATGACCGCGGTGGCGCGGGTGTACAGCTCGTTGAGCATGTCCGCCACCAGCGCCGGCTCCAGCTTCTGGGACATCGCGGTGAAGCCGGCCAGGTCCGCCACCACCACGGAGAGGGTCAGGTCTTCCAGCTTGGGCGCGGCGTTGCCCGCGCGCTGCAGCTCGGCGGCGCGGCGCTCGGCGACGGAGGGCGGGAAGAAGCGGTCCAGTGAGGCGCGCCCGCGCTCGGGGCCGGCGGCGCCCGGCTGCTTGTCGCTGTTGCGGAAGCGCTCCACCCCGGAGGCGATCAGGTGGCTGACCGCGCTGATCAGGTCCAGCAGCGACTCCAGCTCGTTGGCGGGGCCGGCGGGCTTGTTGATGTACAGCACCCCGGAGAAGGGCTCCTTCTCGCCGATGGGGATGCACAGCACCTGGTCCACGCCGTAGAGGAGGACGCTCTCGCGGGCGTTGAAGCGGGCGTCGCCGCGGACGTCCTGCACCGCCAGCGCCGCGCCCTTGGAGAGGGCCGCGGAGATCACCGCGTCCGACACCGGCACCTCGCCCTGGGCGAGCCGGCCGCGGTGCCGCACCGCCGCGGGCACCATCACCCCGGAGTGGTGGCGCAGCAGCACCACCGCGGTGGTCGCCTTGACGGACTCCAGGATGCGGTCGGCGGTCAGCTCCAGGAAGGCCTGCTGGGAGCGGGAGGTGGAGAGCGCCTCCGACACCTTGTAGAGCAGCAGCAGCGCGTCGTAGGTGATGGGCGTCGGCGTCCCGGCAGCGGGCGAGGCCGCCGGGAGCGTGCCGGGGAGCGGGGTGGGCCGGTCCGACCCCGGCATGTCGTCCGGCAGCGGGATGCCCTCGCGCGGCGTGAAGGGCATGATGTTGTCCAGCGCCCGCAGGACCACGCTCTCCTTCACGTTCTTGGCGACCACCACCGCCGCGCCGATGTCCATCCCCTCGCCGTAGCGCTTCACCCCACCCGCCCCCAGGTCCACCATCTCCGTGGCCTGGTTCTCCACCTTGTTGGGCTGGCGGATGGAGAGGGTGTTCTCGCCCACGTGGACCAGGTCCCCGGCCTTGAGGTCCGCCGTGCCGGTGAACGGCTGGCCGTTGAGCCGGCTGCCGTTGCGGCTGCCGAGGTCCTCGATGGTGAGGTCGTCACCCGCGACGGTGATCTTGGCGTGCTTCCTCGACACCAGGTCGCCCGACAGGACGATGTCGTTCTCGTCCGCGCGCCCGAGAGAGGTCAGGCCCTCGGGCAGGTCGTACGTCGTGTCGAAGTAGCCCGGGCCGTTGATGATGAGCTGCCACATGGGCGGCGCGTACTCTACCCTACCCGCGGCCGGATCCGAGTCCCTGGCTGGAATTAGAGCGGAAGGTGGTGCTGGCGCCGGAGCAGGACCAGGAAGAAGGGGCCCCCCAACAGCGCGGTGATCACCCCCACCGGCGTCGGGGCGTCGACCAGGTTGAAGAGGAGCCGGGCCACCAGGTCGGAGAACATGAGGAAGGCCGCCCCGCCCAGGGCGCTGCAGGGGACCAGCAGCCGGTTGTCCGGCCCCAGCCAGAGCCGGAGCACGTGGGGGACGATGAGCCCCACGAAGCCCACCAGCCCGGAGAGCGCCACGGCCCCCGCCACGGAGAGCGAGGTGGCGAAGAGGAGGACGCGGCGGGTGCCGGCCACGTCGACGCCGAGGGAGGCGGCGTCCTCGTCGCCCAGGGTGAGGGCGTTGAGGGCGGCGGCGTTGGCCCAGATGAAGCCGATGGCGATCACCTGGAGGAGGGCGGCCGCGGCCAGGGTCCAGCCGCGCTCGTAGCCCAGGGTGCCGGCCAGCCAGTAGAGGATCGGCGCCAGGCGGTCCGGCGGCGTGAGGGTCTTCACGGCGGTGATGCCCGCGGAGGCGAAGGCGTTGAAGACCACGCCGGAGAGGAGCGCGGCGTAGGGAGAGGTCTGGCCCTGGACGCGGGAGATGGCGGAGACGAGGGCGATGGCCCCGGCGGATCCGGCGAAGGCGAACAAGGACGGGGCGGACAGGTGGGCCAGCGCGGAGCCGAGGCCCACCACGCCGGTGTCGCCCACCACGTCGAGTCCCAGCGCGATGGCGAGGACGGCCCCGAGCGCGGCGCCCCCGGACACGCCGAGGACGAACGGGTCCGCGAGCGGGTTGCGCATCAGCGACTGGAGCGCGGTGCCGGAGGTGGCGAGCGCCGCGCCGACGATGGCGGCGAGCACGGCATGGGGGAGGCGGAGCGCGAGGGCCTTGGCGGAGAAGGAGTCCGGGTCGGAGAAGGCGTCGGCGAAGGAGAAGGGCCGCTCGCCGAAGCGGACGCTGAGGATGAATGCCGCCACCGCCAGCGCCGAGAGCGCCGCCAGCAGTCCGACCAGCCGTCCGGGGGTGAATCGGACCATCCGGGCACGCATAGCGCAAAGGCCCTACGTTCCGAAGAGGAGGCTTCGGATGCGGGGATGGCTGGGGGCGGTGGTGTTGGCGGCGGCAACGATGGGCGTGACGGGTTGCCGCCGCGACCGCGCGCCGCCGCAGATGCCGCCGACGCCGAAGATGGAGGACACGTCCAACATGGGGCGCGCGGGCTTCCCGGAGCAGCAGGGCATCCCCACCGGCAACAACGGCGAGGGCACCGGCGGCTCGGGCCTGGGCTCGGCGGTGAAGGAGCTGACGCCGGGAGAGCGCATCAACGTCGGGGTGCCGGGGGAGAAGAGCCCGGCGGAGCCGCCGAAGAAGTAGGGTGCAGGAGGCGGAAGAGCTCCTCCAGGCCCTCGACCAGCCTCGGCCCGGGGTGCAGCAGGTCCGCGGAGGACAGCTCCACCCAGCGCGCTTCCTTCAGCCCCGGCAGCTCGCGCACCCGGTCGCCTCCGCCCTCGTGGCGTCCAACCGCGTTCACCACCACGTCCACCCGAGCGGCCAGCGCGCTCTCCATCGAGAACACCGGGTACGGCGACTTCGCCTCCTCGGCCGCGTTCACGGCCCCCGCGTCGCGCAGCAGCTCGTCCGCGAACGAGCCCGGCCCCGCCACCACCAGCGGCTCCCACCCGTAGACGAACAGCACCCGCGGGTGCGGGAGCGCCTTCGCCCGCTCCCGGACGCCGGCGCGGGTCTTCTCGATCTGCTCCACCAGGGCCTTCCCCGCCGAGTCCTTCCCCAGCGCCTTCCCCGTCTCGCGGATGGCCACCAGCACCTGCTGCACGCTGTGCAGCGGGAGCGACAGCACCGGCACCCCCAGCTCCGCCATCTTCTCCACCGGCTGCTGGTTCCCCGGCGACGGCTGCACCAGCACCAGGTCCGGCGACAGCGCCAGCACCGCCTCCACGCTCGGGTCGACGAAGCCGCCCACCCGCGGGAGCGCCTTCACCTCCGGCCGCTCGTCGAAGCGGGACACCCCCACCAGCAGGTCCCCCGCTCCCAGCGCCAGCGCCATGTCCGTCAGCGACGGCGCCAGCGTCACCACGCGCTTCACCTGCGCCTTGGGCTTGGGCCCCAGCCACTTCGGCGCATCCGCCGTGGTGGTGGACCCGGCCCCCAGCAGCAATGCCAGCGTCAGTGAGAGGGCGTTCATGGGGTGAGCAGGTCCGCGACGTTGGAGTAGCCGAACGGCCCGATGGGGCACAGGTCGATGGGCGCGCCGCCGGCAGCGTAGCCGCGGCGCTCGGTCAGGCCGCCGTCGGCGGCGTCGAGCACGAACAGCCTCCCCGCCGCCTGGTCCCCGGCGTAGACCTTGGAGCCGAAGGCGTGCACCCGCGCGATGGACGGGTCCGCGCAGGTGGTGCTCCCGGAGGGGCACGCGGCCGCCCAGCTCGCCACGGCCTGGCCCTGGGAGACCAGCACCACGCCCGTCTGGGTGGTGCGCACCGGGAACTGGTTGAAGTCGCTGTTGCCCGCGCACCCCACCAGCACCCCCGCCGCGGACGCCTCGGCGAAGATGGCGTTCACGCAGCCGTCGCCCAGCGGGACGCCCGTCACCTGCTCCGTCGCAGGGTCGATCTTCGCCAGCATCCCTGGCCCGCCGACGGAGAACCCGTCCAGGTTGTTGAGCGGCACGTAGAGCGCGCCCTGGGAGACGGTGATCCACGACGGCCGCGGAGAGCTGTAGGCCCCGTACGGGTGCAGGTCGATGCGGCGGAGGTCGATGTAGCTGGTGATGGTGGGCCTGGTCGGGTCGGACACGTTCACCCGGACCACGTAGCCCCCGGCCGCCTCGCCCGCGGACCCGGAGAAGCTCCCGTAGAGCGGGATGAACAGGTCCGTTCCCACCTTCGCCACCGCCTGCGGGTTGGCGTTGGTGCCGAAGCTGAGCTGCGCGACGGTGGAGAGCGCGCTCCCGGTCCGCCGCAGCACCTGGAGCGTGTTGTTGCCGGCGTTGACGACGTACACCTGCGTCCCGTCCACGAGGAGCTGCCGCGCGTCCGGGCCGATGTCGTTGGTGACCGCGCCGCCGTCCGCCCCGCGCTTGGCCTGCAGGGTGCGCAGGTCCAGCTGGTACAGCTTCTGGCTGAACGCCGCCCCGACGAGGACCGTCTGGCCCATCGAGGCCAGCGACTCCGGCGTGGTGGGCGCGTCCACCAGCGGGCCGCGGGCATCGTCCGCCGCGGAGAGGCCCACCACCTGGTCGGTGGTGAAGCACGCCGCGATGACGTCGTAGGTGCAGGCGCCGGAGTGGCAGTTGAGCGACGCCGCGCAGGCGGTGCCGCACGAGCCGCAGTTCGCCGGGTCCTTCGTCAGGTCCACGCAGGACGACCCGCACTGGGTGAGCCCGGCGCTGGCGCAGGAGATGACGCAGGCGTTGTTCGCGCAGGCGAAGCCCAGCGCGCACGCGTTCCCGCACGCGGAGCAGTTCCTCGCGTCCGAGGTCAGGTCCACGCAGCCGTCGTTGAAGCAGCCGGTGGTGCCCTCGCGGCACTGGCAACCGCCCGCGACGCACACCTGGTTCGGCGCGCAGACGGTGTCGCAGCCGCCGCAGTGCTTGGCGTCCGCCTGCACGTCGGCGCAGTCGTTGCCGCACGCCGTCTTCCCGGCGCTGCAGTCCGGGCCGATCTTCGGGCACGAGGACAGCAGGCCAACTGCCGCTAAGGCGAGCAACTGTTTGGGGCTCATCGCTTCCCCTCCATTCCGGCTGCGTCCAGCTGGCGCGCCCACGTGCTCCGCGCGATCGCTTTCATCGCTTCCCCTCCGTTCCGGTCCCGCCGAGTTGGGCCTTCAACCCCACGTAGAAAGCGCGGCCGGGCAGCGGGTACCCGTCCACGTCCTCGACCTGCGCGTCGAGCGCGTTCTTCACCTCGGCCGCCGCGCGGCAGAAGCGCGCGAACGGCAGCTCGAATTCCACGGACGCGTTCACCAGCGCGCGGGCGGGGAGGACGTTCTCCTCGGTGCGGTTGGTGAACTGCTCGCTCTGGGCGCTCAGCTCCACCCGCCCCTGCAGCCAGCGCGGCCCCGCGGTGGCGGCGGCGCGCAGCGTGTGGCGCGGGCGGTAGGGGAGCTCCTTCAGGTAGTAGCGCGGCTCGTCGCGCAGGTTCCGCGAGAAGAGCAGCGTGTAGGCCGCCGTCGCGGAGGCGTACGGGAATTCCAGCGCCCCGCTCGCCTCGGCGCCGTAGACCGCGGCGGTGGCGAAGTTGAACGCCCGAGCCAGGAAGGGCGGGTAGTACTCGTAGGCGATGAGGTCTTCGTAGAGCGAGCCGAAGCCGCCCGCGGTGAGCGACCCGTTGGACCAGCGGCGGGAGAGCGCGGCGTCCGCGAAGAGCGCGCGCTCCGGGCGGAGGTCCGGGTTGGGCAGCAGCGTCCCTTGAGTGACGTACAGCTCCAGGAACGACGGCGCCCGGTGCGCCTGGCCCGCGTTGGCGCGCAGCTCCAGCGCCCAGGGAAGCGACGCCGTCAGCCCCAGCTTGGGCGAGAAGGTGGTGAAGGGGCCGATCCGCTCCACCCGCAGCGACGGCGCCAGCACCGCGCGCCCGCCGGGGAGCAGCACCTCGTCCATCGCCACCGCCGACGCCTTCACCCACGCGGGGTTGGTGCCGGTGGAGTCCGCCAGCGCCTCCGCGCCCAGCTCCACCGTCCCGGAGAGCGCGTGCCAGCCGCCGGCCAGCCAGGTCGCGTCCGCACAGAGCCCGCCCGCGCGGAGGTGCTGGTCCTGGAGCGCCCCGAAGTAGCCGCCGCTGAAGGCGGAGTCGTCGTCCTTGTAGAAGGCGCGGGCGGCGAAGGTCCCCGCGTCCCCGAATGGGCGCTCGGCGCGCGCGCTGGCGGCGAGGCGGCGGCCGTCCTCGCGCGCGTCCGGCGTCGGGTAGTCCACCGTGCCCGCCAGCCCGCGGCGGTCGGCGGAGAGCTCCAGCAGCCCGGAGGTCGCCCAGCCCGCGGCGTCCCGGCGGTACTTGAGCAGCGCCCCGCCCCAGCGCGCGCCGTTGTTGGCGCGGGGCTCGATGACGAGCGGGTCGCCCGGAACCTGCGGCGTGGGGTCGAACGCGAAGGGGAAGTCGCCGCGGGTGGTGCCGCCGTGGAGGAGCAGGAGCCCCGCGCCGCCCAGGAGCGGCCCCTCCGCGGAGAGCTGGGCGAGCGCGGTGCCGAAGCTGCCGCCCTCCAGCTCCCCGCGCGCCGTGGGGCCGGAGCGCGGGTCCGGCGTGAGCACGTTCACCACGCCCCCCAGCCCGCCCGAGCCGTAGCGGGCCCCGGCGCCGCCGCGCAGCACCTCCAGCGAGTCGGCCAGCGCGAGCGGGACGCGCGACAGCTCGGCGATGCCGCCGGCGCCGTTGAGCGGGATGCCGTCGAGGAGCACCAGCACGCCGCCGCTCGGCGCGCCGCGGATGGAGAGGGACTTGGTCTGCCCCAGCCCGCCCAGGTCCTGCACCAGCACCCCCGGCGCCTGGGCCAGGAGCTCCGCGGCGTCGCGCGCCTGGGCGGGGCGCTCGGTGGCGCGGATGACCGTCACCGAGCCGGAGGGGTCGCGGCGAGCGGCGGAGTCAGGCGGGGGCGCCGGCTCCGGCGGGGCGGGGACGTCCACCGGCGGGAGCGCGACCCTCGCGGAGGGCGCGGCGGGCGGTGCGTCCGCGGGGGCGTCGGGGCCGGCGGCGAGCAGGAGGGCGCAGAGCGCGCCGAATGCAGCGTCCATCTCCGCCTTCCGCTCTCTCGTCGAAGAGAGAAGGCCATGCGGCATTTCGCCGCGCCCCAAAGGCAGGTCTCCTGGCTTCCGGACCCGGCGCTCGAGGCGGGCGAACCGACGCCCGCGGGCCGATGGCGCCTCCCGCCTTCCCCCGGTGCTACCGACTTCTCCGGAGTGGCGACCGCTGGAGGCCCCGTGAGGTCCCGACCCTCGGGACCGCCCGGTTACAGTGGCGAGACCGCGCCGGTATCACACCGGCTTCCCTCTTTCGGCCCGACATGGGCACCCAAAGGAGCGGGAGGCTTGTACCTCCGGCGCCGGTGCGGCGTCCAGCGCCTCAGGAGCCGCGAGGCGGCGTCACCGCCGACCAGGTGCGGATGAAGCTCTCGAACGAGTCGGGCGTGAGGAAGCGCAGCTCGACGTGTCCGACCGTGAACATGGAGCGGTCCGCCAGCGGCGCCGGCCGGCGCGGGGCGAGGCGCGAGGCGCCGACGAAGGTGCCGGTGGAGCTCTCCGCGTCCACCAGGTGCCAGACGTGGCTCTGGTTGTCGAGCTGGAGGTACGCGTGGAAGCGGGAGACGGAGGGGTCGTCCACCACGATGTCGTTGTTGGCGGCACGGCCCAGCGTGATGCCCAGGCCGAAGGCGTTCTGCTTGGAGGACTTCTCCACGCGGTAGACGAGCGGGTCGTTGGACGGGCGGTCGATCCGGATCTTCGGGTTGGTGACCCACAGCAGCTCCGGCGAGGTGCGCTCGCGCGGCGCGGCCTCCCAGACGAGCACCGGCGCCGGGGAGTGGGTGTAGGCGGCGCGGTTCGCTGGCGAATCGAGCAGTCGGGTCAGTCGCTCGCCCATCGGGGTCGCCAACCATAGCGCTTTTTCACTGCGCAAGAGCCGACTGGAGCGCGCTCGCCCGTCCGCTCTCGGGGACGGATCGCCGCGCCCGGACGCCCTTCGCCCGCGCCGGCAGAGGGCGCTCGCCCTGGCACGCCTGCTGCTCTGGGTCTTCGCGGCGCTCCGGAAAATCCGGGAGCGCCGTCACGAGAACGAGGGAGGGTGGATGCTGATTCCAGGGAAGCGGTTGACGGTGTTCTCGATCAAGAACACCGATCGAAGGGGGGCGGTCTGGGTGCGGATCGGGACCGCGTTCGTCAACAAGGACGAGTCGCTGAACGTGTGGCTGGACGCGCTGCCCATCGACGGGAAGCTGCACTGCCGGGAGTCGGTGGCGGAGCGGCAGCCGGCGGCGGGGCCACCGCCGGACGACTCGGGCGCGGAGCAGGTCCTGGCCGCGGCGGGAGGCGCCCAGTGAGCGCGGCGAGGCTCCTGGTGGTGGTGGCCGCGCTGGCGCTGCCGGCGGGGGCGATGGCGAAGGGGCGGGTGCCGGTGAAGATGAGCGGGACGCTCAACCTGGCCACCGCCACCGCCGCGCAGCTCGACCAGCTCCCCGGCGTGGGGGAGAAGGCGGCGAAGGCGATCATCGACTACCGGGCGAAGACGCCGTTTGGCCGCGTGGAGGAGCTGGTGAAGGTGAAGGGGTTCGGCAAGAAGCGGTTCGACCGGCTGAGGCCGTTCCTCACGCTCAGCGGCGCCACCACGCTCAAGGTGGAGCGGCTCTCGCAAGGGAGGTCCGCGCCTCCTTCGAAGTGAGGCGGCCGGCCGCGGGGCCGCTATGGTGCGGCCCCGTGAGCTCCGTTCCCAGACCGCGGTCGGGCCTGGCGCTGGCGACGCTCGTCGTCGGCCTGCTGGGCGCGCCCATCCCGTGCCTGGCGCCGGTGGCGTTCATCCTGGGCGGGCTGGCGATGCTCTCCATCCGGCGCACGCCGGGCTTGGGGGGGGCGCGGATGGTGGTGGTGGGGATGATCGCCCCGTTGCTGATGTTCCCGGTCTGGGTGTCCATCGCCCGGCCGCGCATCGCCTACGCCCGCGCGCGCCTGCTCCAGGAGCAGTGCCGCCAGACGCTGCGGCAGATCGCCGACGCCGAGCGGCGCCGGCGAAGCGACCACGGCGCGTACAGCACCAGCCTGGACGAGCTGGGCGTCCGCCCGCGGCGCGGCGACCCGTACGCGTACGCCATCACGCCCTCCGGACTCGTGACCTGCTCCGGAAACCTGGATGAGGACCCGGCGCTCGACGTCTGGTCTACGTCCGTCGAAAGTGGAGAAGCGCACCACGACGCGGAGGATCTGGATGCCGACCAGGGCAAAGAAAAGTAAGCCGGCCGCGAGCCCGGAGGACTTCGCCGGCGCCTTCGCCAGCCTGAAGACCGTGCTCGCCAAGCACCGCCGGAAGCTCGGGGTGCAGGCGGACACCGCCAAGGAGCTGACGGTGGTGGGCAAGACGCCGTCCCCGTTCAAGCAGCACAAGGGGCAGCCGCTGTTCTTCGCCTCGGTGCGGATGGGGAGGGCGTACGTGAGCTTCCACCTGCTCCCGCTCTACATGCACCCGACGCTGACCAAGGGCCTCTCGCCGGAGCTGAAGAAGCGGATGCAGGGGAAGGCCTGCTTCAACTTCAAGGCGCCGCCCGACCGCGGCCTGCTCGCCGAGCTGAAGCGGCTCACGGATTCCACCTTGAAGGACTGGGGCGCCAGAGGTTGGATCTGAAACAGTCTGTTCCGCTTCACGGCCAGTGGCCGCGCACGCGGCCGGACCGCAATCTCCCGGCCTCGAGAGCGAAGGCCTGAACCCGGCTGGCCTTTGGGCAAGGCGCGGCGCCGTGTGGAGACACGAGTCCGCGGTGCCGCGCCTTGCTGGTTTTCCCTCGACGGACCGCGTCAATGGGCGAAATGGACGACCAGCCTGCCGGTCGGGTTAGAGCCGTAGGCACAGACCGGGAATTCGCGCCCGTCTTCCAGCCTGAGCTTCGTGAAGCGGACGGAAGCGCCCTCGGGCGCGGCGATGATCTCGCCGGAGAGATCGCCTTCGACGTCCCGGGGCGAGGCGGCAATCGACACCGCGGCCTGGACCGGCCCCGGCCTGACCTCGACCTCCAGGAAGGCGTCGCCGCCGTCCGGCTCGAGCCCGAGGTCCCGCACGGTCTTCCTCGCCTCCGGTGAGCACGTCGCCAGCCAGGCTTCGTCGTCCGCCTGCGCGTCGTGCCGCCCCAGGAACAGCGAGGCCGCCGCCGCCACCAGGAGGGCCACGGAGTGCCGCCGCCTCGGCCGAGCCGGCGCCCTGGCCTCGGGGATGGGAAGGCGAGTGAGCGCGAGCGGGCCCCTGACCATGATGGCCCTCGGCCCGGCGCGCACGATGGCGGAGGGGAGATCGAGCGAGGCCGCCGCGGGCCGGCCTTGCTTTCGCGGCGTCCGGAAGAGCCGGCTCCAGTCTTCTCCCGTGGCGAACAGCGCCTCCAGCTCCAGCGCCAGCTGGTCTCCCGACTGGTAGCGCTGCTCCGGCTTCTTCTGGAGCAGCTTCATCGTCACCTTCTCCAGCCCGAAGGGCACCTCCGGGTTGAGCACCCGGGGCCGCACCGGCACCTGGTGGGCGATGGCCTCGTAGAGCGCCTTCCCCTTGGCGTGGCGGAACGGGTGCTGGCCGGTGAGCACCTCGTAGAAGATGACCCCCAGCGCGTGCAGGTCCCCGGGGGGGAGGTACTGGAAGGGGACCGGCCAGCGCGTGGCGTACTCGTGGAGGATGGCCTCGCAGTGCTCGGGGCTGTACGAGGACGGCGTCCCCGGCACGCAGCGCGCGGACGGCCAGGTGAGCCGCTCCGCGCCCGGGCCGAGGCCGCTGTTGAAGTCGACGACCTTGGGGACGCCCTGCGGCGTCATCAGGACGTTGTCGGCCGTCAAGTCGCGGTGGCAGATGCCCCGCCGGGCCATCTCCCCGCACGCCGCCGCCAGCATCACCCACCCGCAGACGATGATGTTCAGCGGGCGGTGCTCCTCGCTGCTCCAGTCGACGATGGTGCGGCTCTCCGGCACCCACTCCTGGGCCATGTAGAGGTGCCCGTCGTGCGACGTGTCCGGGTACATGCCGTACGCGGAGACCTTCGCGACGCCCGGAACGCCGTCGAGCTCCAGGAAGAAGGCGACCTGGCGCAGGAAGCGCTGGTGCATCACCCGCGACTCGGAGTCCCGCTCCCCCTTGGGGAAGAGCGACATCTTCAGCACCACCCGCCGCTGGCGAGGTCCCTCGGCGAGATAGGCCATCTGCCCGCCGCCGCGGCTGATGGCGCGGCGGACGACGTAGGCGCCGACCCGCGTGCCGGGCGGCAGCCACGCCGGGTCGGCGGGCGTCGGCGTCGGCGTCGGCGTGGACTCAGGTGTCGTCATGGTCTCCCCTCCCGAGCCGCAGAGCGTACAACCCAGCTGCGACTTGCCGGCATCCCGAGCGGGCGGACTCGCACTTGCCTTCCACGGGACAGTCCGAACCTTTTGAGGAGGCATCGCCGGGGGTGAAATTCATGGCCGGGGGCTCGGTGGAGCGCCAGGAGCTGGCGCGGGTGAGCGGGGGCGGAATCCTCGCGGGGATCGTCGCTGGGCTGTTCGTGGTGGTCCTTCTGCTGGTCTCCATGGCGCTCAAGGGCCAGAACCTGTGGCCGGCCTTCAAGGGCGCCTCCACGCCGTTCTTCCACGAGCGCGCGATGCAGCCCGGCTTCGACGCCGGCCCGGTGCTCGTCGGCGTGTTCTTTCACTTCCTGATCTCCGCCGGCTGGGGCTGGCTCTTCGCCGTCATCGCCTATGGCCTCTCCCGGCCAGCCACCCTCCTCGCCGGCGCGCTGTGGGGCATCGTCGTCTGGCTTGGGATGTACTACGGGCTGCTGCCGCTGGTTCACCTCCGGGCCATGGCGCGCTCGGTGCCGGTCGGGATGGCGATCATCGAACATGTCCTCTTCGGGCTGGCCCTCGCCGCGGCGTTCCTGCCCTTCCAGAAGCGCGTCCCCGCCCGCTGGCCGATCCCGGGGCGCGCTACGGAACCGCGTTGACCAACCGGACCAGCGGCAGCGCGTCGCCCGCCGGCGCGTGGTCCACCACGTTCACCGCGCAGAAGGACTGGTCCAGCCGGAGCGCGTCCTGGTCCGACAGCCGCAGCGCGTCCGCCAGGACGATGCGGTTGACCACCGCGTGCGAGACGACCGCGATGGTCCTCCGCGGCCCGTCCGCCCTCAGCGCCGCCACCGCCGCCCGCACCCGCTCGCGCACCTGCGCGAACGACTCCCCGCCGGGGGGCTCGACCTCCGTGGGTCGCTGCAGCCAGGCCGCGTGGACCTCCGGGTAGCGCTTCGCCGCGTCCTCGTACGCCATCCCGTCCAGAGCCCCCAGCCGCTGGGGCACCAGCGCCGGCACCTCCGTCACCGCCAGCCCCAGCGCCCGCGCCAGCGGCGCCGCCGTCTCCCGCGCGTACGCCCGCGGGCTGGACACGATGCGGTCGATGGGCGCGGCGCGCAGCCACCGCCCCAGCTCCTCCGCCTGTCCCACCCCGTGCCTCGACAGCCCGCAGTCGACTCGCCCGTAGCGGGCGCCCGCAGGGTTGTCCGCCGGCTCCGCGTGCCGCACCAGGATGAGGCGGGTGACGCCGGGCGGCGTGGTCAAGTCCATGCTCGCGGACCAGTGTACGTGTCGCGCGGCTGCATGGGGACTTCAGGGGGGATGGCGTTGGACCCCCCACGTCCTTAAGGATCAGGGAATAGCCTGCTCTGGTCCTCGTTAGGCCCGAGCCGGCCGGAGACCTTGTGATCGAACCACCCCTCACGCCGCCTGGTCCCCAGCCTCCACCTCCCCCCGCGCCCGCCGCCGCCCAGTCCGTCGTCCAGGCGGAACCGGCGCCCGACCCCGGGGCGTTCCACGGGTTGATCGCCTCCGTCCAGGCGCAGCAGCGCCGGCAGGAGTGGCTCGTGGGGGCGCTCTACGGCGGCGGCGCGCTGGCGCTCGCGCTGGCGTCGGCCGGCTTCCTCGCGCACGCCTCGGCGGGGCTGGGGCGCGCGCTCCTCTTCGGCGCGCCGCTCCTGGCCGCGTCCGTCACCTGCGCCTTCGGCGTGTGGCGCTCCCTCCAGCGCGTGGGCGACCCGCGGCGGACCGCCAAGCTCATCGCCCAGCGCATCCCCCGCCTCTCGCTCGACCTGCTCTCCGCGCTCGAGCTGGAGGGCGACCTCCGGCAGGACCCCGCGTTCTCCCTCTCCCTCGCCCGGCGCTTCCTCCTCGACGTGAGCGAGCGCGCCAAGGCCACCCCCGCCTCCGCGGTGGTGGACCCGCGCGCGCTGCGCCGCCCCGCGCAGGTCCTGGCAGGCGTGGCCGCGCTCTCCCTCCTCGCGGTGCTGATCGGCTCCTCGACCTGGCTCGCCGGCCTCAAGCTCGCCACCGCCGAGCGCCCCCGCCCGGCCTTCGCCTCCGAACGCGAGCCCATCACCGGCGACTTCGAGCTCACCTACCGCTACCCGCCGTACACCGGCCTCCTCCCCCGCACCGTCCCCGGCTCCTCCGGGGAGATCACCGGCCCGGCCGGCACCGAGGTGGTGCTCAAGACCCGGTCCGACCGCGAGGTGGAGCGCGCCGAGCTGCTGGTGGACGGCAAGCGCCTCCCGCTCAAGGTGACCGGCAAGCGCGACCTCGAAGGGAGCCTGGTGCTGGACAAGGCCGGCACCTACGCCATCGCCTTCTTCCGCGGCAGCCGGGAGATCGCCCGCGGCCCGGACACGCCCATCCACGTGGAGGCGGACACCCCGCCGCGCGTCACCATCACCTCGCCCGCCGAGGACCTGGAGGTCGACCCCGGCCAGAAGGTGACCGTGAAGTTCGAGGCCACCGACGACTACGGCCTCTCCAACCTGGAGCTGACCTACCGCCTCCCCGGCAACGCCAAGGAGGTCCACGTCCCGCTCAAGCGCGAGGAGGGCCGGCGGACGCGCGGGCAGCACCAGTGGGACCTGGGCGCGGTGAAGCTCGCCCCGGGCGACCGGGTCACCTACCAGGTCATCGCCACCGACAACGACGAGGTCTCCGGCAAGAAGAGCGGCGCTTCCCACACGCAGGTGCTCCGCGTGTACAGCGCCGCCGAGCACCGCCGCGCCGCCATGGAGCGCGCCCAGCGCCTGTGGGACCGGATGGTGGTGCAGCTGGCGGACCGGATGGAGGGCCCGGACCGCGACTCGGCCAAGAACCCGCAGAAGGTGCTGGCCGGGCAGGAGACGGACCGCGCCGGCCAGCAGCTGGCCACCGACACCCAGGAGGCGGGCCGGCAGATCTCCCAGCAGCGCGACGCGCCCGAGGAGCTGTGGAGCGCGCTGGTCAACATCGGCCAGTCCTACGCGCCCAAGGTGCAGTCCACCTCCGACGCGCGCCGCTTCTACCTGCGCTACCAGCGCACCGGCGTGCCCGACGCCACCGCCGGCAAGCGCCTGGCCCGCACGGCGGAGACGGAGATCTCCGAGCTGGAGCGCGACGTGCTCTACCTGGAGTCGCTCATCGACCGCGAGCGCCTCAACGAGCTGCGCGAGCTGGCGCGCGAGATGACCCGCGAGCGCCGCGAGCTGACCTCGCTGTTGGAGTCCTACAAGCAGAGCCAGGACCCGCAGATGCGCGACCAGATCATGCAGCAGATCGCCCAGCTGCGGCAGCGGATGGCGGAGCTGGCCCAGAAGATGTCCGAGCTGGCCTCGCAGATCCGCGACGAGCACCTCAACGCCGAGGCCCTGCAGGAGATGATGCAGGAGCAGGACGTGGGCGACTCGCTGGACGAGGTGGAGAAGCTGGTCCGGGAGGGCAAGACGGACGAGGCGCTCAAGAAGCTGCAGGAGCTGTCCATGCAGATGGACAAGATGATGCAGAGCCTGGACCAGGCGGGGGACGACTTCGGGCAGGACCAGAACCCGGAGCTGGCGGCCAAGTTCTCCAAGTTCATGAACGACGTGCAGAAGACCGCCGACGAGGAGTCCAAGCTCGCCGAGCGCACCCGGGAGATTCGCGACCGCTACAAGGAGCAGATGAAGGAGCGGCTGCGCGCCCGCGCCCAGGCCCTCAAGGACCAGCTCCAGCGCGAGGCGGACCAGCTGCTCAAGGACTACAAGAACGTCCAGTCCTCCGAGCTGTCGGTGAACGCGGACAAGCCGCTGGAGGAGGTCCAGTCCCAGCTGGAGAACCTGAAGAGCTCCCTCAAGGTGGAGGACTTCGACCTCGCCGCCGAGTCCGCCGAGCAGGGCCTGCAGGCCTCCGAGGAGCTGCGCCAGCACGGCGAGAACCAGAAGCGGATGGACGAGGTGTTCGAGCGCCCGCCGCAGATGCGCCAGCGCTCGCGGCAGGTGGCCGAGCAGCTGGCCCAGGACGCGGACCGGATGCGGGACATCCACCGCAAGCTGCAGCAGCTCTTCCCGCCGCCCGGCCAGATGATGTCCGAAGAGGACCGCCAGAAGCTGCGCCAGATGGACCAGCAGCAGCGGCAGATGCAGCAGCAGGCCCAGGG
>Ga0068860_100001649_pt1 | contig 23875 bp, 19 predicted proteins | sample KBSSwiS32_FD_66597 | JGI IMG/M metagenome (GOLD analysis project Ga0068860, IMG submission 66597) | Switchgrass rhizosphere microbial communities from Kellogg Biological Station, Michigan, USA - KBS Switchgrass S3-2 | ecosystem: Host-associated > Plants > Roots > Rhizosphere > Soil ...
TCAGCGCTGAGCGTGGGATCGAAGGCCGCCATTCCGGCCGGCAAAAGCAGGATCACGGTCGAGCCCATGTTGAACCGACCCAGTTCGGCGAAACGCTCGAGGCGGATATTGCGACCACGCCATTCCTTGCGCGTGATCGAGCTTGCATACGGTGGGATTTCCACGCCGCCCCATACCGTTTCGACACCGGACACGAGCAACGCGCCGACCATGATCACCGCGAACGGACTTTGCTCGCCCTCGAAATGGCAGACCAGGCGCTCATTGCGCGCGAACAGGCGCGGCACATGTTGCACTGGCCCCGGAGCCACGCTGAACAGGCGTCCGGGGATGTGCAGCGTTTCGCGCAACGTGCCGGCCAGTGGCGCATGCACGCGATGGTAATCGCGCGGCGACAAATAAACGGTCGCAAATAGTCCATTTGTATATTTTGCAGCTTCCGTTTCATCAGCGAGCAATTCAGCCACGCTGAAATCCTGCCCCTTGGCCTGGAAAATCCGTCCGCCGCGGATCGCCCCGAGCTGGCTGATGCGGCCGTCGGCCGGGCAGGCGATTGCGCGCGCGTCCGCGGGCGCGGAACGCGCGCCCACCTTGAGCGCGCGCGTGAAGAAGGCATTGAAGCTGGCGAATGCGAATGGGTCAGGCTGCTCCGCCTGCGCCATGTCGACGTCGTAGCTTGCGACGACGCGGCCGATCAGGAAATTCTTCCAGGGCTTCCAGGTCCAACGCGTCCCCCAGTAGACGAGGCGTGACAGGAAACGATGCGGCAGGGCGTATTGCAGCAGGACGGAGAGTGGCATGTCAGCGGCTCAGCGTCGTCAGGTCCGCCGCTATCGCTGTCGCGGTGAACGGCGGCCGGAACATGCCGACGAGCCGGCCTTGCGGATCGACGATCACGGCCGAACCGCTGTGATCGACCTGCACCGCGCCGTTGGCGTCGGTCGTGCGCGAATACATGAGCCCGAGTGCGCGCGTGAGCTTGGTCAACTCCTCATCGCTGCCGGTCGCAGCAACGAAATCCGGACTGAAAAACGCGACGTATTTGCCCAGTTGCTCGGGCGTATCGCGCTGCGGATCGACCGAGATGAATTCGAAGCGCAGCTTTTCCTTGAGCACGCCGAGATCCTTCCAGGCTTGCTTGAAAACGGCGAGCGTAGTCGGGCACACATCCGGGCAGCTTGTGTAGCCGAAATACACGACATTCCAATGTCCGCGCCAGGACGCAAGGTCCAGCGGTTGGCCATTGGCTTGGGCCAGATGAAATTCCGCAATTGCTCGCGGCTGCGGATACAGCACCGCGTTCTGCAAGGCCGGCGCAGAAGGCGCGGCGAAGTAACGCTGGCTCAGCCACAACCCGGCGCCCGCGGCGACGGCGGCGCACAGGATCAACCAGATCGGCAAGCGGGAATCAGGTGCGGCAGTCATCGAGACATTGTAGCGGCTTCGCCTATACTTGCCTGTCCTTGCTGCAAGCACGCCAACGTGACCGCCGAACTTTCCACCATCATCGATTTCATCCGCTACGGTGCGAGCCGCTTCGCCGCGGCCGGACTCACGTTCGGCCACAGCTACGACAATGCGCTCGACGAGGCCACGCACGCGGTGCTGCAGACGCTGCACCTGCCACACGACCTGTCGCCGAACTACGCGCGCGCGAACCTGACCGCAGTCGAGAAGAAAGATGTGCTCGCATTGATCGAGCGCCGCGTGCGCGAACGCCGCCCGATCGCGTATCTGACCGGCGAAGCCTGGTTCGCGGGACTCAAGTTCAAGTGCGACGAACGCGCGCTGGTGCCGCGCTCGCCGCTTGCCGAGTCGATCCAGAACGGTTTCTCGCCGTGGCTGGACGGCGTCGACGTGCGCCGCGCACTGGATCTGTGCACGGGCGGCGGCTGCATCGGCATCGCGATGGCCGCGCACAATCCGGATTGGCAGGTCGATCTGGCCGACATCAGCGACGCGGCACTTTCTCTAGCGCGCGAGAACATCGTTTTCCAGGATATGCAGGAGCGCGTGCGCCCAGTCAAGTCGGATTTGTTCGCTGGCCTGAAGGGCGAAATCTACGATCTGATCGTCAGCAATCCGCCGTACGTCACAGAGCAGGAATTCGCCGCACTGCCGCCCGAATACAGCCATGAGCCGGCGCTAGCCTTGCGCGCTGGCGACGACGGGCTGGACTTCGCGCTGCGTATTCTCGACGCGGCGCCGAAGCATTTGAGCAAGGACGGCTGGCTGATAGTGGAAGTGGGCGAAAGCGAGCGCGCATTGGCGCGGCTACTGCCGAAACTGCCGCTCAACTGGATCGAATTCGAGGTCGGGCAGATGGGCGTGTTCGCGATCGCGCGCGAGGACATCGTCAAGCATGCGAAAGCGATTCGTGCGGCGTTGGCGAAGAGAAAATGAAATGCTTGTCATTCCGGCGCAAGCCGGAATCCAGTGTCTTTCGTTCTTCGGCCGCTACCTGAAACAGCAAAGGCGCTAGATTCCGGCTTTCGCCGGAATGACGCCAAAAGGTCAAAAAGGTTTCAACAATCGTGTCGAGCAACTCGTTCGGAAAACTCTTCACCGTCACCACGTTCGGCGAAAGCCATGGGCCGGCGATCGGCTGCGTGATTGACGGCTGTCCGCCGGACCTGGCGATCGCGCCCGAGGAGTTCCGTCGCGATCTGACGCGCCGCGCGACCGGCACGTCGAAATACACCTCGCAACGGCATGAGGCGGACGATGTCGAGATCCTGTCCGGCGTGTATGAAGGGCGCACCACCGGCACGCCGATCGCGCTGCTGATCCGCAACACGGATGCGAGGTCGAAGGATTACAACGACATCAAGGACGTCTTCCGTCCCGGCCACGCTGACTACACGTATTGGCAGAAATACGGCATCCGCGATCATCGTGGCGGCGGGCGGGCATCCGCGCGCGAGACCACGATGCGCGTCGCCGCCGGCGTGATCGCCAAGAAATGGCTGGCCGAAAAATTCAACGTGACCGTGCGCGGTTGGCTCGCCCAACTCGGCCCGCTGACACCGAACGCGTTCGACTGGAGTTGCGTCGAGTCCAATCCTTTTTTCTGGCCCGATGCGGCGATGGTGCCGGAGCTGGAGAAATACATCGACGCGCTGCGCAAGTCCGGCGATTCGATCGGCGCGCGCGTCAACGTCGTCGCCGATGGCGTTCCGCCGGGCTGGGGCGAGCCGATCTACGGCAAGCTCGACGGCGAACTGGCCTCGGCGCTGATGTCGATCAATGCCGTGAAGGGCGTGGAAATCGGGGCTGGTTTCGGCGCTGTCACGCAGCGCGGCAGCGAGCATCGCGATGAAATGCTTTTAGACGGCTTTACGTCCAATCACGCGGGCGGTATCCTCGGCGGAATCGCGACGGGGCAGCAGGTTGTTGCCTCGATCGCGCTGAAGCCGGCATCCAGCATCCTGATTCCCGGACGCAGCGTGAACGTCGCGGGCGAGGCTACGGACGTGCGCACCAAGGGCCGCCACGATCCCTGCGTCGGCATCCGCGCCACGCCGATCGCCGAGGCGATGGTGGCGTTGGTCTTGATGGATCAGGCATTGCGCCACCGCGCGCAATGCGGAGACGTGGGCGAAGTGAAACCGAGGATTCCAGGGAAGCAGGCAGGTACATGAGCAAGAAGCAGGCATACAAAGTTGCGATGGCCGGCGCCACCGGCGCTGTGGGCGAAATGCTGCTGGCGATACTCAAGCAGCGCAAATTCCCGGTCGACGAACTCGTGCCGCTCGCGAGCGAACGCTCGGCCGGCGGCAAGGTTGAGTTCGGCAACAAGCAGATCACGGTGCGCAATCTCGCCGACTACGATTTCGCCGGCGTCGACATCGCGTTCTTTTCCGCCGGCGGCAAGGTAAGCCGCGAGCACGCGCCGCGCGCGGCGGCGGCCGGTGCCGTGGTGATCGACAACACGTCGGAGTTCCGCTACCAGGACGATATCCCGCTCGTGGTCAGCGAAGTGAATCCGGAGGCGATTGCGCATTATACGAACAAGGGCATCATCGCCAATCCGAATTGCTCGACGATGCAGATGCTCGTGGTGCTCGCGCCGATTCATCGCGCAGTCGGCATCGAACGCATCAATGTGGCGACGTATCAGTCCGTTTCCGGCGCCGGCCGCTCGGGCATGGAGGAACTTGGCAAGCAGACTGCAGCGCTGCTCAGCTTCCAGGAAATCAAACCGGTGAAGTTCACCAAGCAGATCGCGTTCAACGTGATCCCGCACATCGACGACTTCCAGGACAACGGCTACACCAAGGAAGAAATGAAGATGGTGTGGGAGACGCGCAAGATCCTCGGCGACGATTCGATCCAGGTGAACCCGACCGCAGTTCGCGTGCCGGTGTTCTATGGTCACGCCGAAGCGGTGCACATCGAAACACGCGACAAGATCACTGCAGCACAGGCGCGCGCGCTGCTGGAAAAAGCGCCAGGCGTCGAAGTTGTCGACCGGCGCGAGGCTGGTGGCTATCCGACGCCAGTCGGCGATGCGGCGGGCAATGACGCCGTGTACGTGGGGCGCATCCGCGAGGACATCTCGCATCCGCGCGGCTTGAATCTATGGGTCGTTGCGGACAATATCCGCAAGGGCGCGGCATTGAATGCCGTGCAAGTGGCCGAAATACTTGCGAAAACCTATCTTTAAGCAACACGGGCGCCAAGCAGATGGCGATCTGACCGCGTTGTGCGCGCAGTCACAAAATCGGCTAAAACGGGAAACTTGTTCTGAGTTTCCCAATAGTTACGTTTGTGTTATAAGGAGTTTTCGAGCTTCGGGTTGAGGCTAGTAGCATGCGCGCCAGCCTTGTTAACGCTGTTGGGGGAGTGACCTCATGAAAGGATCGACCAAATTATCCGTTGCCATCGCTTTGGCGCTGATCGGCGGTAATGCGTTCGCGCTGGGCCTGGGCACGATCCAGGTCAAGTCCAAATTGAACCAGCCGCTCGATGCGGAAATCCAGGTTTTGGCGGAGAACGCGGCGGACGCCGCGGGACTGGATGTCAAACTCGCCACCGCCGAGGATTTCCAGCGTGTGGGTCTGGATCGCGGCCGTGTCGCGATACCGATCGATTTCAGCGTCAGCACGAACAGCCGCGGCCAGTCGGTGATCAGGGTCACGAGCAAGGACGTAGTACGCGAGCCGCTGCTGGATTTTCTCGTCGAAGTGAACTGGGCCAAGGGCAAGCTGCTGCGCGAGTACACCGTGCTGCTCGATCCGCCGGTCGTGGCGCCGACGCGCGCCGCCGCGGCGCCCGTGCCCGTGCGCGAGGCACCGCCCGCGCCGGCTGAAAAACTCGCTGCGGAACCGACACAACCCAAGCCGAAGCCGGTCAAGGTAAAGCCGCCGCGTCCGGTTGCGGAAGCCAAGCCGGAAAAACCGGCGCCCGCGCCAGCGCCTGAAAAACCGAAACCTGCAGCCGCACCGCATGCGGCCGCGTCCGGCGACTACGGTCCGGTCGCCGAAGGCGAAACGCTCACCCAAATCGCGCGGTCCACGCGTCCGGATGACGCGACGAATCTCAACGAGATGATGCTGGCCCTGCTCAGGGCGAATCCGAACGCGTTCTACAAGGACAACATCAACGCGCTCAAACGCGGTGCGGTATTGCGCATCCCATCGCGCGACGACATCAAGGCCACCGGTCCGGTCGCTGAAGCTGCGGCCGCTGTGCACGAGCAGAACCAAGCCTGGAACAACAAGACGCCAGTCGCCACGCCGACCGTCGTCGCCAAAACCGGCGCGCCGAAACAGGCTCCGGAAAAACCTGCAGCCAAACCCGCACCAAGCAAACCCGGCGAACATCTCGCTCTCGTTCCGCCGGCCGCCGGCAAGGGCGGACAGGGTACGAGCGACCATCCGGGTACGTCGACCGGGACGGCCGGCGGCACGGAATCGAAAGCGGAAATGGCGCGTGTGAAAGAAGCGCTTGCCAGCCGCGAGCAGGAAGTCACGGAGCTCAAGTCGCGTGTGAAGGATTTGGAAAAGATCAACGGCGACGATCAGCGCCTGCTGACGCTCAAGCAGAATGAAATCGCCGATCTGCAGAAAAAGCTCAAGGATCTGGAAGCCAAGTCCGCAGTTGCTGCCGCAACCGCAGCCAAACCGGCGACTTCAACGACCGCGCCCGCCAAGCCGGCAGAGACTGCGCCAGTGCCCGCCAAGCCAGCAGAGACTACGCCCGCCAAGCCGGCGGAGACACCGTCAGCGACTGCGACAAAACCCGCGGAAGCTGCCAAGCCGGCGGAAGCCGGCAAGACACCCGGCAACCTCACCGCCAAGGACATCTGGGGCAGCATCAGCGCTGGCGAACAAAAACCTGGCACGCCGGCTGCGACAACACCCGCTGCAACACCCGTCCCGAGCACGGCACCTGCTGCCGCACCGGGCACTCCTGCCACGACGCCGTCGGCGAGCACAGCTGCGACGCCGACACCATCGGCAACGCCGGCCGCTGCGCCGGAAGAACCCAAACCGACTTCGACGGCCACGCCCTTGAAACCGACACCTGCACCGAAGGTTGCGCCCTTGGCTCCGCCGGCAGAATTGCCGTGGTGGCAGAATCCGACGTATCTCTATGGCGGTGGCATCGGTCTGCTGCTGATCGGGCTGCTCGCGTTCATGCGCCTGTTGCGCAAACCGAAAGCTGCGTTGCCGATAGGCGGCGCTGCGGTCGCGGAGCATGCGGGCGCGATGGCCGGCGACGAGGAGCACCAGCTGCTCGACGAATTGCGCCATCACCCGGGCGATCCGCAACTATCGCTCCAGCTGCTCAGCCTGTACTACGTCAATCGCGACGCGCACAAGTTCGAAGCGGCGGCCGAGACGATGTATGCGCACATCGCCGACCCGACCCAGCCGGAATGGCAGGAAGTGCGGCGCATGGGCGAGGATCTTGTTCCGCACAACCCATTGTTTGGTGGCCAGGACGACATCGCGCAAGCTGCCGGCAGTGGCTGGCCGCATCAGGAGCCGATGGCGCCTGCGCACACCGAAAGGCATGGTGACGCACATCAGGATCAGAGCTTCGATGTGGGGCCGTTCGATACGCGTCCCGCCGCGAAAGCCGCGCCGGAAGAGAGCTTCGATTTCGATCTGACCGACCATACCGCGACATCCGCCGAACCGGCACCGATGAGCGCCCATCCGACCCCGCCGCCGCCGGTATACACGCCGCCACCGGCACCGGCTTACACGCCGCCAGCACCGGTCGCACCGCCACCTGCGCCCAAGCCAGCCGCTGCGCCGCCTCCGCCTGCAAAACCCGCCGAGGACTTCTTCGCCAGCGAAGACGCGATCGGCACGAAACTCGATTTGGCCAAGGCCTATCTCGACATGGGCGATCCGGAAGGCGCCCGTTCGATGCTCGATGAGGTCATGGCCGAGGGCAACGAGGTGCAGAAAGGCGAAGCGCGCAAGTTGCTCGCCGAAATCAAATAACGCGTACTCTCCAACGGATTAAGGCCGGGTCGATACCCGGCCTCTTTTTTTGTGCGCATGGCAGCAGCAGAGTTACCCTCTAGCTAGCCTCAGCCCCAACCCCAACCCCAGCCCCAGCCCCAGCCTCAGATGCGTATCGCCCTCGGCATCGAATACGACGGCACGGATTTTCCGGGCTGGCAGCGCTTGACCCATGCCACCGCGATACAGAACGTGGTCGAGGAAGCGCTGAGCTTCGTCGCTGACCATCCTGTCGAGGTGACTTGCGCAGGCCGCACGGATTCCGGCGTACATGCGCAGTGCCAGGTCGTGCATTTCGATACCCAGGCGCAGCGCAGCGAGCGTAGTTGGGTGCTGGGTGTGAATTCGCGGCTGCCGCAGAGCATCGCATTGCGCTGGGCGAAACCCGTGAGCGACGAATTCCATGCGCGTTTCCGGGCGGTCGCCCGGCGCTACCGCTATGTCATCGTCAATCGCCCGATGCGACCGGCGCTCGATGCACGTTATGTTGCATGGGAACGCGCCGCGCTCGATGCCGACGCGATGCAACGCGCGGCGCAGGCGCTGATCGGCGAACACGATTTCAGCGCGTTCCGCACGATCGCATGCCAGGCACGCACGCCGCAGCGCAACGTGCATGAGATCGCGATTGCACGCGACGGCGATCGCATCCTGCTGGAGATCCAGGCCAATGCGTTTCTGCATCACATGGTGCGCAACATCGTCGGCAGCCTTTTGCCGATCGGCCGCGGCGAGCAGCCCGAAGCTTGGATCGCGCAATTGCTGGACGGGCGCGATCGCGCGCTGGCCGGACCGACTGCGCCGCCGCAGGGTCTGACGTTTCTGCGACCGTTGTATCCGCCGCAATACGGCTTGCCCGATGAAGTAACCTTGCGCACATGAGAATGCGCATAAAATTCTGCGGCATCATGCGGGTCGAAGACGCGCTCGCGGCCGCCGCGCTTGGCGTCGATGCGATCGGTCTCGTGATCACGCCACGCAGCAAACGTTGCCTCGCGCCAGTGCGCGCGCGCGAAATCCGCAATGCATTGCCGCCGTTCGTGGCGGTGGTAACGCTGTTCAACAACGACGATCCGGGCTTCGTCGCGGACGCGATCGGCACTGTCGCGCCCGACCTAGTGCAGTTCCATGGCAGCGAAAGCGCGGAAGATTGTGTACGCTATGGCCGTCCCTATCTGAAATCCGTCGCGATGGGCGGCGGCGGCGAGCTTCATTCCGTCGCCGCGGCGCATCCGCAGGCTGCAGGATTCCTGCTCGACAGCCATGCGCAAGGCGGGCAGGGTGGCAGTGGCAAGACGTTCGACTGGTCGCTGGTGCCGAAAGATTTTCCGCGTCCGCTGGTTCTAGCTGGTGGACTGACGCCGGAAAATGTCGCTGCAGCAATCCGCAGCGTGCGGCCGTATGCAGTCGACCTGGCCAGTGGCATCGAATCGGCGCCAGGAATCAAGGATATCGACAAGATGCGGCGTTTCGTCGTCGCCGTGCGGGAATGCGAGAAAGGATAAAAGTGGAAAAAGTACAGGATTTCAACGCCTGGCCGGATGCGCAAGGGCGCTTTGGGCGATACGGCGGAAGCTACGTCGCCGAAACGCTGATGGCACCGCTCGCTGCGCTGACGCAGAGCTATCAGCGCCTGCGCGGCGACCCGGAGTTCATCGCCGAACTCGATCGCGATCTGAAGTATTACGTCGGACGCCCAAGCCCGATCTATCATGCGCAGCGCCTGTCGCAAAAGGTCGGCGGTGCGCAGATCCTGTTAAAGCGCGAAGACCTGAACCACACCGGCGCGCACAAGATCAACAACACGGTCGGCCAGGCGCTCGTCGCCCGGCACATGGGCAAGACGCGCATCATCGCCGAAACCGGTGCCGGCCAGCATGGCGTGGCCAGCGCGACGGTCGCGGCGCGGCTGGGCCTGGAATGCGTGGTTTACATGGGTTCCACCGACATTGCGCGCCAGGCGATCAACGTCTATCGCATGAAGCTGCTCGGCGCGACCGTGGTGCCGGTGACATCCGGCTCGAAGACGCTCAAGGACGCGCTCAATGAAGCGCTGCGCGACTGGGTGACGAACGTCGACAACACGTTCTACATCATCGGTACCGTCGCCGGGCCGCATCCGTATCCGATGATGGTGCGCGATTTCAACGCAGTGGTCGGGCGCGAAGCCCGTGCGCAGATGCTCGAGCAGTTCGGCCGTCTGCCCGATGCGCTGGTTGCCTGCGTCGGCGGCGGCTCGAACGCGATCGGCTTGTTCCACGCCTTCCTCAACGACGCGAACGTGGCGATCCACGGCGCCGAAGCGGCTGGCGAAGGCATCGAGACAGGACATCACGCGGCATCCCTCGCCGCCGGCCGCCCGGGCGTGCTGCACGGCAATCGTACCTATGTGCTATGCGACGACAACGGCCAGATCACCGAAACGCATTCGATTTCCGCGGGACTCGACTACCCCGGCGTCGGCCCCGAACACGCATTCCTCAAGGATTCCGGACGCGCGACATATGCGGGTGTGACCGATGACGAAGCGCTTGCGGCGTTCCACGAACTCGCGCGCTGCGAAGGCATCCTCGCCGCGCTCGAATCGAGCCATGCCGTGGCTTATGGCGTCAAGCTGGCGCGCGAGTTGCCGAAGGACAAGTTGATCCTCGTGAATCTTTCGGGTCGCGGCGACAAGGATGTGCATACGATCGCAGCAAAAGAAGGAATCACGCTGTGAATCGCATCGATGCGCGTTTTGCCGCGCTCAAATCCGCGGGCCGCAAAGGATTGATTCCGTTCGTGACCGCGGGTGATCCCTCACCCGACGGCGTTGTGTCACTGATGCACACGCTCGTCGACGTGGGCGCCGATGCGATCGAACTCGGTGTACCGTTTTCCGACCCGATGGCCGACGGGCCCGTGATCCAGCATGCGAGCGAGCGTGCGCTCGCCAAAGGCGTCGGCTTGCAGCAGATTCTGCGCTGGGTCGGTGAATTCCGCACACAAGATACAAGTACACCGATCGTGCTGATGGGATACCTCAATCCGATCGAGATCTACGGCTACGAACGTTTCGCGCGCGACGCGATCGCCGCGGGCGTGGATGGCGTGCTGCTCGTGGATTGCCCGATCGAAGAGGCCGCGACACTGGACGCTTTGCGCAGTGCAGGACTGCGCCGCATCCTGCTGGCCGCACCGACGACGGCAGACGCGCGCCTGGCGGCCGCCTGCGCGCAGGCCGAAGGTTTCCTGTATTACGTCTCGTTTGCTGGTATCACCGGTGCGGACCGGCTGAACCTGAGCCCGGTGCGTGAACGCGTGGCGGCGATCAAGGCGCGTACACACACGCCGGTCGCGGTCGGGTTCGGTGTGAAGGATGCTGTATCGGCACGCGAAATCGCGGCGTTTGCCGACGCCGTTGTGATCGGTAGCGCGCTCGTCGAGCGCCTCGCCGGTGCGGCGACCGTGGAGGCGGCTTGTGCGGCGGCGCGCGCGTTCCTGGCGCCGATCCGTGCGGCGCTGGATTAACATTGGCGCTGCATGTCCACGAAACCTGTGCTTGGCACAGTCCTGCCTTATAATTCCGCGATACCTTTCACGGGCCGTGAAGCGCGCGGGGGAATGAACGCATGGCACGCGATCCGCAACAGGATGCACCTCCGCCGGACGTCGCAGCGCCGGCGCAGACCGGAGACGTCGACGATATGAGTTGGTTGCAAAAACTGATGCCTGCGCGCATTCGCACCGAGGGCACGTCCAAGGGCAAGGTGCCCGAAGGCTTGTGGGAGAAATGCGCAGGCTGCGCGGCCGTGTTGTACCGGCCCGAGTTGGAGCGCAATCTCGAAGTCTGCCCGAAGTGCGGCCATCATCACGCGATCGGCGCACGTGCACGGCTGGCCGCATTGTTCGACGAGGGCAGCGCAGAGGAGCTTTTCGCCGCGCTCGAGCCGGTCGACGTCCTGAAGTTCCGCGACTCGAAGAAGTACAAGGATCGCATCGTCGCGGCGCAGAAGCAGACCGGCGAAAAGGATGCGCTGATCGCGATGCGCGGCGCGCTCAAGGCGCACCCGCTCGTGGCCTGCGCATTCGAGTTCGCCTACATGGGCGGCTCGATGGGCTCGGTGGTTGGCGAGAAATTCACGCTCGCCGCCGAACGCGCGCTCGATGAGCGCATCCCACTCGTGTGCTTTTCTGCCACCGGCGGCGCGCGCATGCAGGAAGGTCTGTTCTCGTTGATGCAAATGGCGAAGACCTCGGCCGCACTCGCGCGCCTGCGCAGCGCCGGCGTCCCGTACGTGTCCGTGCTTACGCACCCGACCACCGGCGGGGTTTCAGCCAGCCTCGGCATGCTCGGCGACATCAATATCGGCGAGCCGAAAGCGTTGATCGGGTTCGCCGGCCCGCGCGTGATCGAGCAGACCGTGCGCGAGACCTTGCCGGAAGGCTTCCAACGCTCCGAGTTTCTGCTCGAACACGGCGCGATCGACGCGATCGTCGACCGTCGTGAGATGCGCGACAAGCTCGCCGCGCTGCTGGCGTTGCTGATGCGCGACCCGAAAGCCGCATAGTTCAACCGCGGGATTCGAACTCGCTGCGGAATATCGTATCCGTGGTACCGAACGGCGCGCCGCCGGCGATCCAGTCGAGGATCAGCGCCTGCTCGTCGGCGGACAGCTCCGGCTCGCCGTACGGCATGCGCGAGCCGATCTCCGGCGCGCTGCAGTTGATCTTGTGGAACAGCAGACTCGATTGCGGTTCGTTCGGCACGACGCGCGTGTACGCGGCATTCAGGGAACTCGGATGATTGACGATGTTGACCCACGACACGCCTGGGCATAGGTCCAGTCCCGCCGGCGCGTTTTGCGCATCGTTGGCGGAATCGCAGTCGATGTAGCTGGCGTGGCAGGCGATGCAGTGGCTGTCGAAGATGCCCTGGATCGCCGCCTGGTAACCTATCGTGAACTGCATCGGCACTGCGCCCAGATTGTCGCAACCGCTGATCTGCGCAGAACAAACCGAAGACGCCAGCGCGGCGGCGAGCGCCGCCTGGGCGAGCCGCCGCGCGTGCTTCATCCGAGGAAACCTAGGTAGCTGGCGTTGAAATCGTGCAGGTTGGGGAAAATCGTCCCGAGACCGGTCGAGTCCACGCCCATCCAGCGTGCCAACGTCGCCGCGTATTGTTCCAGGCCGATGCCCGGAATGAACTGGCCGCGCGACAGGTTGCCGGCGTTGTCGAGCGATAGATCGGGGAATTGCGTGAACACGCCACCACCATCGGCATAGAGCTTGCCGCCGAGCACGGCGCCGCCAAGCGCGAACTGGATGCTGCCCCAGCCGTGATCGGAACCGTTGCCGTTCGAGGACAGCGTGCGCCCGAATTCGCTCATCGTGAACGTGGTGACTTCGTTCTGCGCGCCGATCTCGCCGAGCGCATTCCAGAACGCGCCCAGCGCTTGCGATACGAGGGTCAGCAGCGCGGCATGATCGGCGTTGCCGGCCGTCATCTCGTTGTCGTGCAGATCGAACCCGCCGAGACGAACGTAGTAGATCTGGCGCGCGGCGTAGTTCTGCGTACGCGAGAGCTTGATCATACGCGCCACGGTGAGCAGCTGGTCGCCCAGATCGTTGTTGAGCGGGAACGGCGTAGTGATCGTGCTGCCGGCGAAACCGGTGTTGAGCAGACTGTAGAGGTCGCGCCCGCGCTGGAAAACCTTTGCATATTCGCCGGCCGCGAGATTGCTGGCGTAGCTGTCGGCGAGCAGCGCGTTGAACGCGGCGTCGCGTCGTGAGGTGTTGCCGGTGCCGCACGCCGCGTCATTGCATACGCCGCTGAGGCTGGTCAGGCCGCTCGATGACAACTGGTACGGGAACACGGTCGAACCGATCTCGACCTTGTTGGCGCCGGCGATCGAGATGCACGGCGAGAGTTGGGTGTTGTTGCCTGGCGGAAACTGCGGCTTCAGCGCGTCGATCGTCGTACCGCACCACCCCAGCGTGTTGTCTTTCGCAGTGCCGACATGCCAGAGGTTTTCCTGGTCGCTGTGCGAGAACAGTTGCGCTGGCCGGTTCGCGGCGCTGGCGTTGTACTCGGTCTTGCTGATCGGCCTGAGCAAGGTGCCGACGTTGACGGCGAACGCGAGCTTCTGGGCGTCGTACAGATCGCGCAGCTCGGGCACCGCCGGATGCAACCCGTAGTTGTTCGAACCGGAGCCACTGGCACCGGTAAGCGAAAGCAACTGCGCGTTGGCCAGCGCGAGGCCATCCGGGTTCGTGTTCGGATCGTAGACGCCGCTTCTCGACGCGACATAGGCGTTGTAGCGCGTCGAGTCGGTCGGTACGAGCAGGTTGAACGCGTCGTTACCGCCGGCCAGGTAGACGCAGACCAGCGCCTTGTAATCACTGAAGCTCGTACCCTGCGCCAGTGCCGTGCCCAGCATGCGCAGTTGCGGGATCAGCGCACCGGCGCCACCGCTGGCGGCAAGGCAGGCCAGTCCACGCAGGAAGCCGCGGCGGTCTTTGCGCATCATCGTCATAGTCATCTCCTAGCGCTGCGCGCCGTATTCGGGCGAGATCGAAATCAGATACACCAGCGACCAGGCTTTCTCGTTCGCCGCGGAGCTGCCGCCGCTGCTGCCGATGTTCGCCAACATGTTGATGAGCGTCGTGCGCATGGCCGGCGACATGCTGCCGTAGAGCATGCGCAGGTTGGCCTCGTCGACCATCGCACCGGGATTGGTAGCGTTCGCGATCAGCGCCGACAAGTCCAGAAGAGGCCGGTCGGTCTTCGGGTTGGCCATGCCCAGATAGGCGCTCGCGCTGAAGCGGTAGAGCGTGTTGGCGGCCGTGTACGTCGTGCTTTCGTTCGTGATTTGGAATTCCGGCGAATACAGGTTCGCATCTGCATAGGTGCCCGGCTGCTGGTAATCCGGCAGATAGAAATTGAACACCGTCGGCGAACTCAGCGGGCGCTGCGCGAAGTTGGTCAATGAAAAACTGGTGCCGGCCATCATCGGCACTTCGCCGTAGGCGTCGGCCGGTTGCGCGTGGGCGTCCCAGGCCCGCCATAGGGCGGTCAGGCGCAACAAGGGTTCGCGCAGCTTGCCGAATTCGGCAGTGGCTGGCGCCGTGCGCGCTTCGCTGTCGGTGAGGATCGCGCGGATGACGGCGCCCAGGTCACCGCGTTCATGCTCGGGCGCGCCGTTGTCCTCGAACACCTCGGCGGCGCGCTGGATATACGCCGGCGACGGATTGCTCGTCACGAAGCGCTGGATCAGCTGGCGTGAGATGAACGGCGCCACGTTCATGTGTCCGGCAATGATGTCGAGTTCGTCGTTGACGTCGGCGTGGCAGGTCTGGTTCGGCGCGATCGTCAGGCCACCGAGCACGGTCTTGGGCGTTGCCGTCGTGCCGTCGTCGCCGGTGATGTCATGGCGCATGTTCTTATCGGCCGCGCCGAACAGTTCCGTGCCCCAGCAGGCCATCGGTGAATACGTGCCGGCGTAGGTGATCGCACCGCCGTAGAAGTTCGGCGGATTGGTCGGCGCGTCGCTGTAGGTGAAGCCGGTGAAGACTTTTGCCGTGTGCGTGATCACGGTCTGATCGTATGTGGGTACCGGCACGCCGCCACTCAGCGAGAAATCGAGATTGCGCAGCTCCAGGCCCACGGAAAACAGCTGCATCACTTCGCGCGCGTAGTTCTCGTCCGGTTGAGTCGCCGCGCTGGGTTTCTGGTTGTGGTAGTGGCTCAGGTAACGACCCATCATCGGATGGAACGTCACGTCGCCGAGCAGGCTGCGGTAGCCGCCGAACGCGTCGATGGCGAGCCGGTCATAATAGTCGGCCATCGCAACGACGTATTGCGATAGCTGGCTCGAGCGATCGGAGATCACGAAAATCTGGCTCAGCGCCCAAGCCATGCGCTGGCGCAACTGATCCGGAGCATAGGCTGCGACCCAGAACCAGCGATCGTGGCGCTGGGACTGGCCCACGCTTTGCCCGCCCGCGGTGCGCGCGTCGATGACGGCTTCGACATTGGGCCGCTCCAGCGTGGCGGACATGCCGAGTTGTTCATCCAGCCACTCACCGTAGCCGATCGCGCGCAGACGCGCGATCTCGGCCTTGGTGGGTCCGAACGTGGCCTGGGTCAGAAAGCGTGCGGCTTCCGCGTCGCTCGCGGGCGAGTCGGCTGGGGTTTCGAAATGGTTGGCGAATAAATGATCGTAGACACGGGAGTAGGCAGGGGTAGTGCCGAGCAGCCCCGTGAGCGCAATGAAATGGCCAAGACGACACCTGATCTGCATAACGACTCCTCGCAACACCGCGCTACGATAACCAAGTCAGGGCGAGAGTGCCGTGACATCCTGCACAACGTCGAGTGCCTTGTCCCGTTGACATCGGTGGCACACGAATTGCCGTGCCGCGTGCCACTGGCGTGTCACGCAAATCGGCCTATACTGGATTCGCCCATCCCGGGCCCAACATGAGGATCCGTCCACTTTGGCCACGCCCGCAAAAAAAACCAGTCCCAAACCGAAAACCCGTTCCACCCCTGCTGCAGTGAAGGCCGATCCGGTCGAAATCCTGCGCAAGCAAGTTCTCGCCGCCCTGGATGAGCTCAAGGCGAAAGACGTCAAGGAAATCGATGTCCGCGGCAAAACCAGCATTGCCGACGTGCTCATCATCGCCAGCGGCACTTCCACCCGTCACGTCAAATCCCTCGCCGACGAGGTCGTCAGGTTCGTCAAGAAGGCGGGCATGATGCCGCTCGGTGTCGAAGGGCAGCGCGAAGCCGAATGGGTGCTTGTCGACTTGGGCGATATCATCGTGCACGTGATGCTGCCGCGCATCCGTGAGTTCTATGGCCTCGAGCGCCTCTGGACCGTCGGCGACGACGCCATGCCCGTTGCGGCCAACGCGGAATAAGCCGCGCCGACCAGTAGCTCAGGCATGCGCGCGTGGCTGATCGCGGTTGGCGAGCGCATGCCGGCGTGGGTGCAGGAAGGCTACGCCGAATACGCCAAGCGCCTGGCGCGCGAGTTGCCTTTGCAACTTGTGGAAGTTTCCACAAAATCGCGCGACCCGGCGCGCATCACCGCCGATGAAGGTGCGGCGCTGCTCGCCGCTATCCCGAAAGGCGCTCATGTCGTCGCACTCGATGGTCGCGGCAAACCCTGGAGCAGCGAGGAGCTCGCCGCGCAGCTCACGCGCTGGCGCATGCAGGGCAAAGATCTCGCGTTGCTGATCGGCGGCGCTGACGGCCTGGCCCCGGCCGTGCTCGAACGCGCGGATCAGCGCTGGTCGCTCGGACCACTCACACTGCCGCACCCGCTCGTGCGCATCGTCGTCGCCGAGCAACTGTATCGGGCGACGACGCAACTCGCGCATCACCCTTATCACCGGGGTTGATTTTGTTTTTTGAGGGTATTCCCCCAAATCCAGCTAGTATCAAGGTATACAATTTGCTTTAGTCCAGAGTGGCAAGGTTGGCATACCACTCGGGGAGCGATGAACCAGGCTTCCAACGATACCGGCGATTCGTTGCGAATCGCGCAGAAGGCGGCGGTCCTCGCTGCCGGCGTGGGACTTTGTTGCTGGTGGTCGATCGCTTTTACGCGCGGCCCGGATGGCGTGTCGACGCTATGGGCCGCGAGTGGATTGTTATGCGGCGTCCTGCTGACCTCGCCGCGGCGGTGTTGGCCGGCTTACGTCGGCGGCGCGTTCGCAGCGTCTGTATTCGTCAACCTGTTGAACGGTGCCGGTCCGTTCCTGGCCACTGCGCTGAGCGTGGCGAACGTGCTGGACGCGAGCCTGGTTAGCTTGGCCGTTTCGCGCTATGTCGGCGACGTTACCGATCAGATCCACATCAGACGTACCGCCCGCATTGCGATGGCCAGCACGCTCGTCGCCTGCGCGCTATCGGCGCTGCTTGCGGCGACGGTTCTCGCGAGTGCGCGCGAGGGCGAGTTCGTACTGCTGTTCCGCTCCTGGTATCTGTCGCATGTGCTTGGCATGTTGGTATTTGCGAACCTCGTTGTCATCGCGCACGCGGATGGCTGGCACACGCTGGTGACACCAGGGCGGCGCGTTGAACTGGCGCTGACGATCGTGCTGCTGGCTGCGACCTGTCTGGCGATTTTTGCCCCCGGAGGCTATTCGGTGACGTTTCCCGTTTATCCGGTTCTGCTGCTTGCTGTATTCCGGCATGGCCGCATCGGCGCCGTGGTCGGTGTCGCGATCGTCGCGATGATCGCGACAACTGCGACAGTGACTGGCAATGGCCCGTTCATGCGGATACCGATTGCCGGAGCGGTCGATCGCATGCTGCTGTTGCAGTTGTTCATCGTCACTACGTGTCTGTTGGCGCTGCCGGTCGCGATTGTGTTGACCGAGCGTCGCATGCTGACGCGGCGCCTCGCCGAGCGCGAACACCAGTACCGTATGCTGTCCGATTATTCGCACGACCTGGTCATACGCTTCGATGCCGACGGCGTGCGACGCTACATCTCGCCTTCGGTGACCGAGATGCTTGGCTGGACCCGCGAGGACCTGGAGAACCCGCGTTGGGATATCGTACATCCGGAGGATATCGATCGTCTGCTCAAGGCGCTGGCCGAGCTGCGTGCGGACGGCAGCGTCTCCACGGTGCAGTACCGAGTGCGCCACAAGGAAGGGCACTACATCACGATCGAGGCGCACGCCCGCCTCGTGCCGGGCCAGCATCCCGGCGATCCGCCGGACATCATCTATTCCGGCCGTGACGTGACCCGGCGCATCGAGGCCGAACAGGCGCTGGAGCGCAACCAGCGCCGGCTGCGCGCGATCACCGACAACCTGCCGGCGTTCGTGATCCATGTCGACACCCGGGAAAAGTATACATTTGCTAATGCTTACACGGGGCGCGTTCTCGATGTCGACATCGAAACGATGATTGGCCGAACCGTGCGCGAAGTCATGGGCGAGAAGGTCTACGCCGAGATCAAGCCGCACATGGATGCCGCATTCCGCGGCGAAACCGTAACGTTCGAGATCGAACGCGATTTCCAGGGGCGGCATCATCACTACCAGTCGACTTATGTGCCTGACGTCGACGCCTCCGGCGTAGTGCAGGGGTTTTACGCTGTCACCTTTGACATCTCGCAGCTCAAGCTCGCCGAGCGCGAATTGGAGCGACTGGCGCGTTACGATTCGCTCACCGGACTGGCCAACCGCCTGCACTTCAAAGAACGCGTCGAGCTGGCGATCTTGCGCCATCAACGCAGTAGTCGGCCGATCGCGCTGCTGTATCTGGACATCGACCATTTCAAGCAGATCAACGACAGTTTCGGGCACGCGGCCGGCGACACGGTGTTGTGCGAGTTCGCGCAGCGTCTCGGCGAAAGCGTGCGCGCCACCGACTTCGCCGCGCGCCTGGGTGGCGATGAATTCGTCGTGCTGATTGAGGACATCGAAGAGTCCGACGCAGCCGAAACCGTGGCGCGCAAGCTGATCGCGCGCATGCGCGAATGCGTCGGGCCGAATGAGCAAGCGCTTTCGGTCACGACGAGCATCGGTATCGCATTCTGTCGCCGTACCGTGGCCAGCCCTGACGCGCTCATGCAGATCGCCGATACCGCGTTGTACGAGGCGAAAGCGGCTGGGCGCAATACCTATCGCATGGCCGGATAGGGCGCTGCCGTATCAGGGTTCGAAACCGTCGATGAAAATCGTTTCCTCGTAGGCGCCTACGTCGATATTGCCGCCGAGCGGATATGTGTGGTCCTCAAGGTCGGAAACAGCATTGCCGCGTTGCGGAGCGGTACTGAAACCCAGCGCCGGTGAATTTCCGGCCAGGTGAAAGTCGCCACCGGCGGCGTTGACGAACCGCGGATTCTTGTTTATCAGGGGATTGAAGTTCGTTTGCGGCGCGCTGCCGCCCAACACACCGTAGTCGTTATTGTCCAGGTCGATATTGATGGTGTCCAGATACGCGCCATACAAGGTGTTGTTCCAGAAGATGTTGTTCGAAAGCTGGGCGTCGAGCGTGCCCTGGGCTACTTCGAGCCCGCCCCAGCCGCCGACGTGCGTGGTCGTGTTCTGCGTAATCGTGTTGGAAACGACCAGCATATGGGTGCCGCCCCTCACATAACCCGCACCGCCAAGGTTATCCGCGCTGTTGCCGAGAATCAGGTTGGACGAGAGCTGCAGGTAGCCGCCGGACACGGCGTACACGCCGCCGTATTCCGTCGCAGAGTGATTACCGCTGATAAGGTTGTGGTGGATGCGGATGCTCCCCGCGCCCAATGGGAGGACGCTCGGGTCGTGGTTCACGCTCAAACCCGCACCGAAGTCCACACTGCTTTCTCCGCGATAGATCGTGAGTTCCTCGACGTCTATATAGCCGTTCTTGCTGGAGAGGTTCAGCACCTGGGTCGCGCCCTGGCCGTCGAGCACCGTCGCTTCTGGATCGAACCCATGAATCATGCAATTGGGCCCTAAAAAATCACCGCGGATGGATAGATTGCCCGTGGCCGCCGTCGAGAGGTAGTGGAACGGCCCATTGCCGGTCTTGTAGGTGATGTTGGCCACCAGATCAAGATCGAGGTCTTCGCCGGCATGCGCGCCGAGGTCGGAGTGATCGGTTAGGGCTTTTTGCAAGTCTTGGGAATTGCTGACGCAGAGTGCCGACGCGCCGTTGGCGAGGACCAGCAAGGCAACACCAACACTGCCCAAGAGCGCGCGCAGAACAAGATTCCGCTGGCGACGAAAGACCGTGTTCAAGTTGCGCATGGCACTCTCCTTGGGATGTCGACAGTAGGTACGACACTTGCGGACAAATCCGGGCGGCTCTGCGCTGTCTGAGTTGGGGAAACCACCAGAGGCGCGGCCGCCAGATGGCAAGCTGGTATGCTGCACGCAGACCGACACTGCGGGCGTGGGATGGTTGGCGCGGCTGAAATTACCGATCTGCTCAACGCGGCCACTTCGGGCGATGCCGCGGCGCAGGATGCCGCTTACGCTCTGGTCTATGACGAACTCAAGCGTTGCGCGCGTCACCAAGGTGCACTGACACCCGGCTCATCCTTGACACCAACTGCGTTGGTCAACGAGTTGTACTTGAAGCTGCGCACTGGACACCTCGACCGTATCCAGAACCGCCGCCATTTTTTTGCGCTCGCCGCACGTGCGATGCGCCAGATCATGATCGACCACGCGCGCCAGCGCACGCGCGCGAAGCGCGGCGGTGGCCAGGAGCCAGTCACGGTGGATACGCGCGATCTCGGCGCGACGACGGCAGAGGAAACACTGGAGCTCGACGCGGCATTGTCCGGCTTATCCAAACGCGATCCCGATCTCGCCCAGGTTGTCGAGTGGCATTTTTTTGCCGGACTCACGTTCCAGGATATCGCCACTGAACTCGGCCGCCACGAGCGCACGGTACGCCACGATTGGGAACTTGCGCGCGCCTATCTGCGTCAGGCAATGGGGCGCGTGCAGGAAGGGTGAGATGAGCGACACCGGCCGCTGGCAGCGCATCAAAGAGCTATTCCGACAGGCGCAACTGCAATCGGATGATGCGCGCGACGCGTGGTTGGCCGGTCAATGCGGTGATGACGAAAGCCTGTTGCGCGAAGTGTGCGCACTGCTCGCCGCACAACGCGGCTCGCAAGGAATTCTCGATCACGGCGCTGCCGGCGCGCTGCGCCGAATGGGCAGTGACGATGCAGTCGGTGTTCGCGTCGGCGAGCGCATAGGTGCCTATCGCCTGTTGCGCCTGATCGGCGAAGGCGGTATGGGTCGCGTGTACCTTGCCGAACGCGACGCCGGCGATTTCGTCCAGTGCGTTGCGCTGAAACTCGTGCGCGCCGAATTCGGCGGTGCTGAAACGCGCGCGCGCTTTCTGCGCGAGCGTAACGTCCTTGCCCGCCTCGTGCATCCACATATCGCGCAATTGCACGACGGCGGTGTCGCCGCCGACGGCACGCCGTTTTTTACGCTGGAATATGTCGAGGGCGAGCCGATCACGAAGTACTGTGATGCGCACGTGCTCGGCATCCGCGCGCGCGTGCTGCTCGCTTTGCAGGTGTGCGCGGCCGTTGCCTACGCGCATCGTAATTTGATCGTGCACCGCGACCTGAAGCCTTCGAACATCTTCGTCACGGCGGATGGTTCGGTCAAACTGCTCGACTTCGGCATCGCCAAACTGATCGATCCGGACGCCGCCGATGACCAGACGGGTACGCAGGCGCGCCTGATGACGCCCGAATATGCGGCGCCCGAGCAGGTGCTCGGTGAGCCGATCACCACGGCCACGGACGTTTATGCGATTGGCGTGCTGCTCTATGAATTGCTGAGCGGACGCATGCCGTACGCACGCGCTGATGCCGGTACGATCAGCATCCAGAAAGCCGTGGTCGAGGAAGTGCCGGAACCGCTGCACCGCGCCGTTAACCGCATGACGACACGCGGCGATTCGACTACCGGCGACGCAGCAGCCGCGGCACGCGGCATCGCGCTGCCGAACTTGCGCCGAGTTCTACGCGGCGATCTCGATCGCATCCTGCAGCGTGCTCTGGCGAAGGCGCCGGAAGCACGCTACGCAACGGTGGGTGCGTTGGCCGCAGACCTCAACGCGTATCTCGAAGGCCACGCCATCAGTGGCGGCACGCGCACCTATCAAATGCGCAAATTCGTTCGCCGGCACTGGCCGCCGCTTGCCGCCGCCGCGGTGATCCTGCTCGTCCTGACCGCGAGCGGCACGGCGATCGTGTGGCAGTCACAGCAGACGCTGCGCGAGGCGCAAAACACGCGGCAGGTGAAGGACTTCCTGTTGGGGTTGTTCACGGCGGTCGATCCGCGCGAAGCAAAGGGTCGCGTGGTCAGCGCGCGCGAGTTGCTCGATCGCGGCGCGCAAAGCATCGCAACGAATCAATCGCTTGACACGGAACAGAAGGCCGAAATCGAAAGTACGCTGGGCCGCATCTACTATCAGCTCGGGTTGTTCGATCCGGCGAGCAAGCTGCAGGACGACGCACTGAAGTTGTTCGCGGCGCGCAACGAGCGGTCGCTGCGGTACGCGCAAACCGAATCCGAACGGGCCGATACCGCAGCGGAACTGGGCGATCTCAAGGCTGCGGCCACATGGGCCAGTGATGCGCAACAGAAAATAGACACGTTGCCCGAGACCACACCGGCAGACCGCGCTCGCGCCCTGCACGTGCAAGCGCGCGTTGCGCTGGATCAGCGTGATTTTGCCACTGCAAAGCGCTACGCCGATGCCGAACTCGCGCTCGTGCGCGCGGAGAAAGCCGACTCGCGCGTGCTGTACCAGGCATTGCTGACGGACGCCGGTGCGAGTTGGGGTCTGGAGAACTGGGCTGCGGCGGAGAATCAATATCGCGAGGCGCTGGCAGTCGCCGAACGGCAGTCGCAACCCGATGAACTGGATATCTCCAAGGCGCAGACGAATATCGCGATGACGCTGCAAAGCCAGTCGCGTTATTTGGAAGCAGCCGCGCTCGAACAACAGGCGTTGGCGACCGAGGAAAAATCGCTGGGCGCCGATCATCCATCAACGATGGCTCTGCGCCGCGATCTCGCCCTGGCCGAGTGGCATCTGGGTCGCTATGCGCGCGCGCGTCAACTGCTCGAGCAAGTGCTCGCGGCGCAACGCGCCAAGCTTGGCGAAGGGCACCCCGCGATCGCCGGCACCGAAATCAATCTGGGCGGTTTGCTCACTGACAGCGGCGACGCCGACACCGCGGAGAAGTTGTTGACCGAGGCCGTGGCGATTTTCGAGAAAAAATACGGCCACGACTTCCAGGGCGTGCAGATGGCGCTGGGCAATCTAGCTGCCGCGCACACGGCGCAGCACAAGCTTGATCTCGCCGCACAGGAATTGACTGAAGTCGCCGCGCTGGAAAAGAAGCGTGGCCAGACCGACAAGGATTCCGTGATGACGTTGTGCCGGCGCGCCGATGTTGCGCGTCTGCGCGGCGATTCGGACGGAGCGCTCGACCTTGCGCAACGGGCGGTCATTGGCGCCGGTGAAAAGTACAGCGGGAACGATCGCTACACGGCGCTGGCGCATGATTCGCTCGCGCTCGCGTTGCGCGAGCGAGGCGACGCCGCCGGTGCCATACGTGAGCTGCGCGCGGCGTTGGCTTCGTACGCGGGATATATTCCGCAGGCCGCGCATCCACTTGCCGCGACGGTTCGCTACAACCTGGCGATGCTCTTGCTCAAGCGTGCGGAAACGCGGGCCGAAGGTCTGCAATTGTTGCGCGAAGCGACCGATCTGCGCGAGAAATTTCTCGGCGCGGACGACCCGCAGACGCAACAGGCGCGCGAGACACTGCGCAAAGCACAGGCCGCTGCAAAGCCTTGACGGCGCTAGATCGGCAGCAGCGGACAGCCATCGAAGCCATTGTCGAAAA
>Ga0068860_100001650_pt1 | contig 23869 bp, 21 predicted proteins | sample KBSSwiS32_FD_66597 | JGI IMG/M metagenome (GOLD analysis project Ga0068860, IMG submission 66597) | Switchgrass rhizosphere microbial communities from Kellogg Biological Station, Michigan, USA - KBS Switchgrass S3-2 | ecosystem: Host-associated > Plants > Roots > Rhizosphere > Soil ...
CAACCCGTTTATCAATGGCTGTGCGATGAAAATAAAAATGGATGGAATAGCAAAGAGCCCCGATGGAATTTCTATAAATACCTTGTTGATGAAAATGGGAGCCTTTTAAAAATATTTTCTTCTGCCGTTTCACCTTTGGATATTCCATTATAAGACTTTTGAAAAGTTCGACAGAAGCAGCGGTACGACGATAGCCCTCAGACTGCGTTACTGTTCTGCAATTTCTGCTCGCGGTGTAATTCCTGTGTGACAGCTAAAGCTGGGCCGACAGAATTACACCGCACATTTTTCATGATAATTGATCAGTTCAATTACCGATCTTTGAAATGCGTAGCCGCTGTATTGGTCAACTACCTGGTCCAGTACGTCAAGTATTTCATCCACCTCTTTTAATGTTACCAGCTTGTTACGATACTCTTTTATATTGGGCATGCCCTTTAAGTAATTGGTATAATGCCTGCGCATTTCATTGATACCGACTACAGGCCCTTTCCATTCATAAGATTTTAGCAAATGCTTTTTACAAACGGCCACCCTTTCTTCAACAGTGGGCGACGGCAATATTTCGCCGGTATTTACAAAATGGGTGATTTCCTTGAAAATCCAGGGATAACCAATCGCGGCCCGGCCAATCATTATGCCATCCACTCCATACCTGTTTTTATATTCCAGGGCTTTTTGCGGAGAATCAATATCGCCATTTCCAAAAATGGGAATGTTGATTCGGGGGTTTTCTTTCACTTTTGCTATCAGTTCCCAGTCTGCCTCACCTTTATACATTTGCGTTCGGGTTCGTCCATGAATGGCCAGCGCCTGTATGCCCACATCCTGTAAGCGCTCTGCAACTTCTTCAATATTTCTCGTGTTATCATCCCAGCCTAATCTTGTTTTAACTGTTACCGGCAGTGAGGTGCTTTTCACGACAGCATCGGTTAAGCGCACCATTAGGGGAACGTCTTTTAGTACTCCTGCACCCGCACCGCGACAGGCAACTTTTTTTACCGGGCAACCAAAATTGATGTCGAGCAAGTCAGGGTTGGTAGCATCTACAATTTTGGCAGCCAGGGAAAGACTTTCTTCATCTCCCCCAAAAATTTGAATACCCACGGGCTTTTCATAATCGAAAATGTCCAGTTTTTTGCGACTCTTGATAGCATCACGGATCAATCCTTCACTACTGATAAATTCGGTATACATGAGGTGAGCGCCATTATCCTTGCATACTGCACGAAAGGGCGGGTCACTCACATCTTCCATTGGCGCAAGCAATAAAGGAAAATCGGGAAGCTGTATGTTGCTTATTTTTATCAATTTGGTTAATGGTTGTAGTTGAAGGTTGAACTTTGAACCCGATAGCTATCGGGTTTGAACTTTGAACTTTGAACTAATTTATTTGGCTGTAAATTTACGCACTTAAAATTTGAGATGATGGTGGTTGACAGAAATTCGAGAAATATTAGCTTTCCGGCACAACTTGGAATTTTGCTGGCATTGATAGGTGGCGGGCTTATTATAGGTTCGATAATTGCAGGGATTGCCTGGATAGTAATGACAGGAAGGCCCATACTTGCCATGGCCGGAGATATGCTGAAGCCTCAATATTATAATGCGGTAATGGTCATACAGGCTATTTCCACCTTCTTTATGTTTTTTATCCCGGTTTATATTTTTGCGTTGATCTGTTACCGTAAGCCTGCGAAGTTTATGGGATTCAACACCAATATTAATCTTAAGCAAATTTTTTTAATTCTTGGGATTCTCATCCTTACCTTTCCGTTATCCGGTGCCCTGGCAGAGTTGAACAAAATACTTCCGATTTCCCGGGAATGGGCCGCAAAGTTTAAGGCTATGGAAGATTCCCGGGCAGCACAGGAAGCAGCTCTTATAAATATCAACTCATTTCCGAGGTATATTATTTCTTTGATTGTAATAGGATTGTTGCCGGGTCTTTTTGAAGAAGTATGTTTCAGGGCGGGGCTTCAAAACATTCTTACACGTTGGTTTAAGAGTCCATCGCTTGCCATTATTTTAACTGCAGTTCTTTTTAGTGTGATACATATTTCCTATTACGGTTTTTTGGTGCGCCTGGCTTTGGGGATTATACTTGGCCTTGTATTTTATTACAGTGGAAGCATATGGCTTTCAGTGCTCTTTCATTTTTTGTACAATGGCCTGCAGGTTACAGCATTGTATATGTTCAATCTTTCAGGAGTAAAGAATCAGAAGGGCATTGAGGAAAGCTTTCCCATATGGGCGGGCGTGGTCGCACTGTGTTTCATTATTTACCTGTTTTCCAGGTTCAGACACATCTCTTTATCTCAAAAAGCAAAAATTGTTGAGGATGATTCAAATGATGATTTTCAAAACTGGGTAACTGCACAATCTTAATTTTTTTTTAATGGCCTTTGATTCAAAAACTTTTAAAACCAGGGCTTTAACTGCCACTGTTTTTGTAATTGTAATGCTGGCAGGATTATTATGGAACCGGTGGAGCTTTATCATTCTTTTTACGATAATTCATTTTGGCTGCTGGTATGAGTTTGTCAAATTATTAAAAAAAATACATCCTAAAAGACTTGGATATTATTTGCCACTTGGCTTGTTGTATATCAGTTTCCCGGTTATAATAATGATAAATTTTGGATTTCCTGGTGCAAGTAATTGGCTGTATCAAAAGAGGTATGAAGATGCTTTTCAATACTCACCTGTTCTTCCCTGTGGGATTATTTTTTCAATCTGGATCAATGATACCATGGCCTATATAGTAGGTTCCTTAATTGGCAAAACATCTCTTTCTGTAATTTCTCCCAAAAAAACCTGGGAAGGTACTATTGGTGGCGCGTTGCTTTGTGTTGTAACCATCGGTCTAACCGGGAATGCAACAGGTTATTACAACTTTAAAAACTGGGGGATAATTGCTTCGTGTTGTGCTGTTTTCGGTACTATTGGTGACCTGCTTGAAAGTAAATTGAAGCGAATGGCCAATGTAAAAGACAGCGGGACGCTAATGCCCGGGCATGGAGGTTTTTTAGACAGGTTTGATTCCTTTCTTGTTGCCACTCCTTTCGTTGCCTTATATTATTACCTGTTTATATAAACAGGTAAAATAAAATACGTTCTTCTTACCTGTCACTTTTTTATATTTGTATCTAAACTCATTGGATGAACATTCATAAAGAAGGCTACAAATCCATTGCTTTTAGCGCTCTCGTTTTTGGCACGGTCAATATTGTTTTCTTCTATTTCTTCAGTGCTTCGTTGCCGGTAATTGCCTGGATCGTTTTTGGTGTAAGCCTTATACTATTGCTTTTTATTATTTCATTCTTCCGCTCTCCAAAGAGAAATTTTACAGTAGCCCATCACCAGGTAATATGCCCTGCGGATGGCAAAGTGGTAGTAATTGAAGAGATAACAGACATCGAATATTTTCATGACAGGCGTATTCAGGTTTCTATATTTATGAGTCCTGCCAATGTACACATTAACAGGATTCCTATGACGGGAGAAGTAGAATATAGCCAATACCATAAAGGAAAATATTTGGTTGCCTGGCATCCGAAATCCTCAGTTGAAAATGAACGGCATTCTGTTGTCATTAAAAGTGACAATGCAGTAATAATGGTAAAACAAATTGCAGGCGCAGTTGCCAAACGTATTGTGAATTATCTTAAAGTTGGTCAGGTCGTTGAACAGGGCGCTGAAATGGGATTTATAAAATTTGGGAGCAGGGTGGACGTTTTATTACCAATTGGTACTGAATTAAATGTAAAACTAAATCAAACTGTGAGGGGAGGTGTAACTGTTTTGGCCACGATTGAAACACTCGTGCCGGTACAGGCAGGTGAAAAAGTTGGGGAAGAAATGTAGGGTGCTCTGTTTGGTTACCCGGTTCCAGGTAAAATCATGTCAATTCTTATACTATATTTGCATATTCACTTAAACAAAACTTCATTATGAAAAAAGTATGGATGCTCGCAATAGCTGCTTTCCTTTTTACCGGAGCGACCTTTGCTCACGATGGCGGCGGTAAAAAGAAAACCACCAAAAAAAGCTGTTGTAAAAAAGGCGGCTCCTGTAAAAAAGACAAGAATAAAACCGCCGGGCTGTAAATACATGAAAAGGGATTGCCCGGGGTTACAAAAAAAAGATCCGTCCGTTGTCGTTTGACACGTTGCTTCTTTTTGATCCGGCTTCTTTTATAATATAGATTCCAGCTCTTTTAAGTGAAAAATAGTGTAAGTAGGCTTTAATGAACAATCTGCATGGGTGTAATTTACAAAAATGGTATCCATGCCTGCGTTTACAGCACCCTGTATGTCTGCGTTTGGATTATCTCCAATCATAATACATTCCGCGGTATTTCCATTGATTTTTTTTAATGCATATTCAAAAATCTCCTTTTGCGGCTTCATGGAATTTGAAACTTCTGAGGTAATAACGTGGGTAAAATACTTTGCGAGGTTTGAATTATTGAGTTTACTCCATTGCGTTTTTTCAAAACCATTGGTGATAAGGTGAATCGAATATCCTTTTTTCGTTAAATAATCCAGTATTTCAAAAGTATAATCAAAAACTTTCTTTTTCGTCGGGAGTATTTCCAGGAATTTTGCGCCCATTTCTTTAGCCAGCACTTCATCACCAATTTTAAAATCGAGTAAAGAACGCGACATGCGTTTCCATTTCAAATCGTCACTGCTGATAAATCCCTTTTCATAATCATCCCATAAAATGGTATTATGTCTCAAATAAGTTGTGTAAAAGAGATCGAATGGTGAAATGAGTTTTAATTCCAGGTCAAAGATCCGGTAAAGCTCTTCCAGGGATTCTTTTGCATTGGTATCAAAATCCCATAAAGTGTGATCAAGATCAAAAAAAAGGTGTCGATATTTTAGGGAAACGGCATTCACAGATTGTTTAGATTTGTTATTTGTCATTATTAGCATTCAACGAAATAAAAGTATGGATATTGTAATAACAGGTGCAAGCAAAGGTATGGGAAAAGCATTGGCGGTTAAGTTTGCAGAGGAGGGAAATAATATTTTTATTTGTGCACGGGATAAAATTGTACTGGCAGAAGCTGCAAATGAAATTAAAGAAAAAAATAATGGGGCAGTTGTGAAGTATTTTGCAGCTGATCTTAGTGAGAAAGCCTCATTAAATAAATTCACAGACTGGCTATCGGCTCAGGAAGTTACACCAGGTATATTGATTAATAATGCAGGACGTTTTATACCTGGAAGCATTTATAATGAAGCGGACGGTACACTCGAACAAATGATAGCAAATAATTTATACAGTGCTTATTACCTGACAAGAGCACTGCTTCCGTCAATGATGAGGGAAAAGAAGGGGCATATTTTCAATATGTGCTCTATAGCTGCATTAAAGGCTTACAGCAACGGGGGCTCTTATAGTATCAGTAAGTACGCATTAATGGGATTAAGTAAAAATTTACGGGAAGAGATGATGCCTTATAATATTAAGGTAACTACAGTATATCCCGGGGCAGTTTACACCTCTTCATGGGAAGGCAGCGGAGTTGAGCGCTCCCGGATTATGGAGGTAAATGATATTGCGGAAATGATTTATGCTGCATCATTGCTTTCCCCAAAGGCATGTGTAGAGGATATTATTATCAGGCCACAACTGGGCGATCTTCCCTAACTGGTATTTAAATTTTTTTTAACAGGAGGTTGTTTTTTTAACTTTGTTCCGGCTCAGTAAAGAGTAATTTTGTTGTTCATCATGGATCCGTGGAACGCATGATTAAATTTTTACAAAAAGGCTTTGCCAAACTCTTTTTTATTTTGGTTTTTTCTGCTGCTCTCTGCGGCTATGGTATTTTATCTGCCCAGGCAAGGTTTACAGCAGTATGTCCACATAAAAAAATAGGTAAAAACGATTATTTACAGGTGCAGTTTAAGGTTGAAAATGCCACTAATGTCGAAACCATTATTCCTCCTCCTTTCAAAAATTTTTCAGTTGTAAGTGGCCCGAACCAGGAGAGTGGGATGAGTAATATTAATGGTAAAGTTAACCAGTACGTTTCCATTAGTTACTTTTTAAAGCCAAATTCTACAGGTAATTTCACCATTGCCGCGGCCACTGCAAAAGCCGATGACAAAGAGTTTCACAGCGACCCGCTGAACATTGAGGTAACAAATGCTTCATCTTCCGGTACAGGAAATAACCCGGCAGCTTCTTTGTCCCCTTTTGGAAACATGAATTTCGATTTTCCCTCAGAACCTTCTGTACACAGGTTTGATGACTATATTTTAAAAAAAGGAGAGAATATAAATGATAAAGTTCAAAAAAACCTTTTTATAAAACTGAATGTAAGCAGGACGGATTGCTTTGTTGGAGAACCTATCATCGCCGCTTATAAGTTATATACGAGGTTACGCTCTGAAACAACTGTCACCAATGCGCCGTCTTTCAATGGATTTTCTTTGAGCGAGCTGGACGTAAATGATCGTAATTCTGCAGGAATTGAAAAATATAACGGGCGTGAGTATAATGTATACACCTTGCGGAAAGTACAGCTATACCCTTTGCAGCCGGGAACTATCAGGCTTGATCCGGTAGAAGCAGATAACAAAGTGACTTTTATAAAATCCGAATATGCAGGCACACAAAGAGGGGATATGTTTTACGATATGTTGCAGAATTTTGCCGATGCGACGACTCCACAGGAGGCAGTAATTGAACAGCATGTCACTTTGCAAAGCAAACCCGTAGAAATAACTGTTAAGCCATTGCCCGTGCAAGATATGCCCCTGGATTTTAAAGGGGCTGTTGGAAATTTCACTGTTCAATCATCTTTTCAAAAAAATAATATAACCACAGACGATGCCGGCAATTTGAAAATTGTTATTGGCGGTACCGGAAATATTCAGTTAATCAACGCACCCAAAATAAACTGGCCGGAGGGAATCGATGGTTATGATGCAAAGATTACCGATGATATCAATAAATTTTCAGTGCCGATGAAGGGAAATAAAACTTTCATTTACCCCTTTACTGTTGCAAATGCCGGCACTTATACCATTCCTCCTATATCATTTTCATTTTTTGATCCTGCCCTTTCATCTTATAAAACCTTCCACACAGAGCCGCTTGTAATAACTGTTTCAAAGGGAACAGGAAATCCGAATAATCCCTATTTTAAAAAGGATATAGTGCAAAGGCCAGGTGAGACAAGCGTTTTAAGCAGGTATGGCTTATATTTTGCAGCCGGGCTATTGTTACTTGCAGGCATAATTTTTTTGATATTTCAAAAGAAATATACCTCCAGGAAAAAAAACGGGCACTTACAAACACAATCGGGAGATAAAAGTCCTGAAGAGGATATGATAAAAACAGAGCCTGAATTTGTAATCCCCGGAAATCCTTTAAAGGAAGCACATGAAAAATTGATGGAAGAAAACGGTTTCGCCTTTTACAGTGTGCTCGACGCTTCTTTTAAAAAGTATTTATCTGTCAAGTTTAAAGTTCCTGCTGAAGAACTTACTAAAAAAAGGCTGAACGAGGAGCTGGATAAATGCAATGTGGGACTCGGCACTTCTTTATTACTTTCTTCATTGATTGAAGAGGTGGAGCTGAATTTATATGCTCCGCCATCAAATGCCATTCATTTGAAAGAGGTTTATGAAAAAGCCTCTGAAGTTGTTTCCCTGCTGGATAAACAGGTTTGTTAATTGTTGGTAAATTTGTACCCAATACCTCTTATTGAGTGAAAAAATTTCGGATTACGGCTGTCCTCCTCAAAGTACTTCCGGAAACTTAAAATAAAATTATCAACTGTTCTCGTAGTAGGATAAACATTGTAGCCCCATACTGCCTGCAAGATTTTTTCGCGTGTTACCACCTCGTTTTTATTCTCAATCAGCAATTTCAGTAACATCCCTTCTTTTTTTGTAAGAGCGACTTTTTTGCCAACCCTGGTCGTACATTCAAGCGCTTTAAAATTGATGTTATTATTACCAAAATTAAATATTTCAGCAACGGGTTCTTTTGAAGAAATTAATTTGCTTTTATCAATCAATTTGTTAACTCTTATCAACAATTCCTCCAGGTCAAATGGTTTCGTCAGGTAATCATCGGCCCCTTTTTTCAAACCAATTATCCTGTCGGCGCTGTTATTTTTCGCGCTTAAAATTAAGATGGGTATTTCAGAATTGGAAAGCCTGATATTTTCACAAACAGCTATGCCGTCAATTTCGGGCAGCATGACATCAAGAATAATGAGATCGAAGTATTCGTTATGCAAAGCCTTCAATGCTTCAGCGCCATCGTAAGCGGAAGTGACTTCATACCCTTCCATTTCAAAATTTAATTTTAATGCGTCCTGCAAATTTTCTTCATCTTCCACCAGTAGAATAGAATGTTTTTTTTTCATAATAGTTCAATAAGAAATTAATAATTTTTTTCCTCCTTAATTGTTATTTCAAAAATGCTTCCATGTGGAAAATTGTTTTTCATTTTGATGCTCCCGTTATGTTCCTGAACAATTTTCCTGGTAAGGTAAAGACCAAGACCAGTGCCTTTTTTTTGTCTCATGTTACCACGGTAATATTTTTCGAAAATCTTCTCTTTGTCACCGGGAGGGATCCCCGGGCCTTCATCAATTACCTGTAGTTGTATTCCTTTACCGGTTGTAAACATTTTGAGCAAAACTATGCCCTCTTTACCGGAATATTTAATTGCATTATCTAAAAGATTGTTAACAGCGAGTGTCAGTAACAGCAGGTCCCCGGTAATATATATCTCTTCCGACAAATGAGTTTCAATTCTTCTATGGGGAAAACGGAGCATAAAATCATGCGCACATTCATTAACCAGTTTGGCAAGGTCAATTTTTTCCTTTACGATATTGTAGCCGCCCAATTCTATCTGGCTCGTGAGCAGCATATTATTACACAAAGCATTTAGCCGGTTGGCTTCCTGGATGGTCGTGGTAATAAGTTTTTGCCGCTGTTCATCGCTGAGTGATCTTTTTAACAGGGTTTCCAGGTTGAGCTTTGTTACGGCGATAGGTGTTTTAAGTTCATGCGTAATGGCCATCATAAAATTTTGCTGCTGCTGTGATAATGTGAACTGCCTGTTTATTGCCCTAAAAACGAACACAGCACCGGTTATTATAAGTAAAAGGAAAGCTATTCCTTCACCAATATACTGTGTTGTTTTACGATTTTTAGAGATTTCAATTTTATGCTGCTTTTGTTCATGTAAAGGGTCATCTACGTCAATCATGTCAAGCCTGTATCGGCTAAGCTGAATGTTTTGCCTGTTTAGGGCAATGAACCAGAAGATAAGTGCAGCCAATATATACGAAAGCAAAAGCCAGTACAGGATATAAATGGTCTGAAGCCGCTTTATTTTAAACTTATTTTTAAGCGCCTTGTTGTAGTCCATTCTTTTCAAATTTTGTAATTGAAAATTATAGCTGTATTACAGGATTTTAAAGAGCGTTCATGTAGTCATATTTATTTACTCTTTATTTTTTCCACGCGTAAACCCACATTTAAAATATGTTGCAATGGATTTTCACGCATTATTTGCGCAATGGAAAATGTGTAAATCCCGGGCTTTTTAAATGGAACAGGGCCCCGGGTAATATTTTTTCTTACCTCGAAAATATCGTCAGTACCAGTACCTTCCCAGCCATTTGCATCATTGGCAAGTACAAGGTTTATATTTTGAAAATGTATGGAATCGCCCGGCCCCTTTGAGCTAAGCCGCAACCATATATTATTATAATTAAACGCATCTGTATGTCGTAGTACAATGTACAAATTGTACAACGAAGCAGTATCTGTAATTTGAAAGGTAAAGGCCGGACTGTAATTATAAAACCATTGCTGAGATGGTATTTCGGCCAGTTTTTCGAACATATCAATTTTGGCACACGAAACCATTAATGAGGTAATGAGCAATATGGATATAATTTTTTTCAAGAAGTTTTTTGCAAAAATTGTTCGTTTTAAGCTCACCGGGGTAAAAATGCAAAATCACAGCACATTAAAAATTTGCTCTTTCGCTTTTTCCAGTTCATCTTTCATAAGCACCACACATCTTTGAATATCCGAATCGTAGGCTTTTGATCCGGTGGTATTAATCTCCCTGCCAATTTCCTGCATTACAAAAGAAAGCTTTTTACCTTTGGATTCTTCACTACCATCCATAATGTTTATAAAATATTCGCAATGATTCCTTAACCGCACCTGTTCTTCCCTGATATCAATTTTTTCAATGTAATAAATTAGTTCCTGCTCCATACGATTGGGATCGTAATTTTCCTTGCCAACATTTTCCTCAAGGAGTTTAACCAGTTCTTCCTTCATTCGCTCCTTTCTCTTTGGCTCCAGCTTAAGAATTTCTTCCTCCTGGTCGTTGATATTTTTTATTCGCAGCCTTAATTCTTTTTCCAGAGAAAGCCCTTCATCTGTCCGGTGGTTATTAAGTTCCTTTAAGGCCACTTCAATTACCTTTTTTAATTCTGCCCAGTCATTCTCTTCCAACACTTCATTACTGGGCGATACTACTTCCGGTAATCGCAATAATGCACTTAAAACTGAATTGGTATCAATTTTTAAATCGCTGGCCAACTCATCAATTTGTCTATAATAGGCTTTTATTAAGTCAGTGTTTATTACTACAGGCTTTGAGCTACCATTTTGTTTTATGACTATAAAACATTCTACAGTTCCACGAAGCAAATTTTCCTGCAACAGGCTCCTCACATCAAACTCAAAGGATTTCAAAAGGGGGGGAATTTTTAAATTTATTTCGAGCTGCTTCCCATTGAGAGATTTAATTTCAACCAAATAAGTTTTGTCATTTACGGTTTGTTCTGCTCTTCCAAAACCGGTCATTGATTTCAACATGATAGATAATCTTTTTGAATTTGAGGCAAGTTATACAATTCTCTGTGAGATAGCATTTTCATTTCGCTAGGGTGCAGGTGTTCTATGATGATTTTTTCTATACGACAAGGAGTCAATCCCCTGTTAGAAATCCCCGTTACAGTCATTTTTCAAACCTGCATTGTTTTTACTTTCGATCAGAATTTGTTTAAACCAGCTTTCAGTAAGCTTTTTCTATGACGAATGGGTGGATTACGTTCCCGAATTTCGGGAGGTTGGTTTATTGGGCAGGCATTTAGAAGAGACATCGAAGAAATCTGTAAGTGTTTTTTCTTCCTGCAAAGTTAACGGGCAAAGCACCTGAATGACTTGCCAACTTCGAAATATTCATTCAATAGAAATGTGTTTAAGAAATACAGAATCCTTTTTACAAAGACGGATGAATAAAAAATAATAAAGCCCGTCTTTATCTGCACGGGCCTTGTTATATAGATGGGTTAGTAAGTACAGGAATAAAATTCCTTACACAATATTAAAAATAATTTCTTCTAACAAGAAAAATTTTCTTGTTTTTTTTATCAACATTTAAAATTGCCTTGTGGATAAGGGCGCTCATTTTTCGATGTAAAATTTTCATTTTTCATTTTAATTTTTCAATCACAAATGAAATTCCTGCTAAAATGTAAAAACATAATACTTCATAAGAACCAATGTTTGCAGTGCTTTCAAAGATTCATAATCTTAAAATTTTTACTTTTCAGCTTATGCTATAACGTAGCTTTTATTTTTTTTATTGCATCATTCTTCCACACTTTTTTAATTTTCTTCAGAAAAAATTTTTTTTTCGTTTAAGGTTTGAATTGCCTGAAAAACTTCATTCCACATGCAAATCACAAACTTTACCTTTGACCTCAAAATATTTTTATGCAATTTCCTTCACCCGTTTCTGCCCGATGGATTGCCAGTTTTATCAATGCAGAAATCGCAGGTAATGCAGATTCTTCTGCTACTGGTATCAATGAAATACACAAAGTGAACAATGGAGATATTGTTTTTGTTGATCATCCAAAGTACTATGATATGTGTCTTAACAGTGCGGCAACTTTCATAATAATTAATAAGAAAACAGACGCGCCTGAAGGAAAAACTTTGTTTATTGCAGATGATCCTTTCGAAGCTTATTCAAAGATTGTTCTGCACTTCAGGCCTTTTGCCACTTCGGATAAATTGATAAGCGATACGGCAAAGACCGGGAAGAACACGATTATAATGCCAAATGTTTTTTTGGGAAATCATGTTGTTATTGGTGACAATTGTCTCCTGCATCCCAATGTCTCAGTATATGACTACAGTATGATCGGTAACAACGTGGAAATACATTCCGGCACTGTTATTGGAAGCGACGCCTTTTATTTAAACACAAAAAAAAGCAGGGATGTATGGTATAAGAAAATGCCGGGTTGTGGAAGGGTAGTAATTGAAGACAATGTTGAAATAGGCGCCAACTGTACAATTGACCGTGGAGTTAGTGATGAAACAAAAATTGGAAGAGGCACCAAGTTAGACAACCTTGTGCATATAGGCCATGAAGTGGTCATTGGCAAAAACTGTATTCTTGCGGCACAGGTCGGCATTGCGGGGGGAACTACATTAGGAGATGGTGTAATTCTCTGGGGGCAGGTAGGTGTGAACAAAACGATTACCATTGGCGATAATGCTGTTGTGATGGGCCAGGCAGGAATTACCTCAAGCATTGAAGGAAATAAAAGTTACTGGGGTACTCCCATCCAGGAATTTTACAGCAAAAGAAAAGAGCTTGTACTGATAAAAAGATTACCGGAGATTTGGGAAAAAGTGAAAGGGTTAACTGGTAAGCGATGAGATGCTAAATGTACAATGTGCGATATCAGGTAAGTGATTTCATACGACATCGTACATCGCACATTGTACATCAGACATCGCATTATCATCATTCCGGTATATAATCATACGGCAACATATCACCTATCCTTTTAAAACCAAGATACCCATTTGTTGTAATGTCTGTCTGGTCATAATAATAACCGTTTCGCTCTATAACAATTGATTCCCCGGGGGCGAAAAGCAGGGTTGACAATTGAAAATCTTTTTTTATAGTGGGATCTGTATCCAGGTAAGACTGTTCGGGATTTGCATTTTTATAAATCAGTGCAACTTCAGGTTGGTTTGGCCTGAATTCTACCGTATTCGTGCTGTCATCTTTTGTATAGTTTAACGCTCCATATAAATTTTGCGGTGGCATAGATACTTCCGTCTCATTATTTTTTATAATAAACTGTAATTCAAAACCGTCCTTTTCTAATGTGCGGCTATACAGGCTTCTGACAAACTGCAACATGGAACCCTTATAGGCTATATCCCTGTTTTTTGCCCATACATTTTTTTGTTCAGGAGTACCCTGCATCTCTTCAAAAAGCGGGTAACCAATGAATAAATTTGTATTGGTATTGTATTCATAGGTGAAGGAGTCAATTGCAAATTTCAAGGTGTAGCCAAGTGCGAAATTATCCAGGCTCAATGGCTCCTTTGATAAAACCTTCAGGCGGTTCCTTTTTTTGTTGAAATAAAAATGCAGCACCTCAGGATTTTTTATAACGCATTGCTTTGCAAATTTTGTCTGCCCGATAAAGTTTTGCGTAAAAAATTCTCCATACTTCAGCCAGCCATCCTTTACCTCATTACTAATTACCACAGAAACTTCTTCCAGGGATTTTTCTTTCGGGCTTAGCTCAAAAACCAGGCTATCATTTTGCGAAGAAGGGTTGGTGATTCGGATGGCTTCTGTTTCATATCCTGTGTAGGTAACTACCAGTGAATAACCTCCATCCGGTAACTTAATGGTAAAATTTCCATTTGCATCACTTGCCACACCAAGGGTAGTATTCTGGGCAAATACGGAGGCCGCCTGCAGCGGGCTTTTTGAATTTTTGTCAATTACCTTTCCTTTAACAACATAATAAGATACCTGCGAAAACAACTTAGCTGTTGAAAATAAAAAAAGTAAGATAAAAATGAAAAAGGTAACAAAACGTTTTCTATTACCAGGGATTACATGCATAGGATTAATTTCATTTAAAACGGTATTTTTCTTTTAAAGTTGCACAGGTATGGGCAATTGAAACAGCCACAGGTGTAAAATCAAAGCCGGGCAACTCATTTAAAATTTTACTGTTATCAAAATATACTTTTGCCAGGGCCGTACGGGCTGTTTCTTTTGTTAGCAAATGTTTTTTACCTGTAATCCATGACTTTACACCTTCCAGCCTCCAAACAATTTCAGCCATAACCGGAGAAACTTTTTTCGAAGGGGCCCTCTTTCCAAAACATGTTGCTATCGAAGAAAATATTTCTTTGTAAGATAGATTTTCTGCGCTTAAAATAAAGCGTTGCCCGGATATTTTGCTGTTCATTAACAAGATCATTGCACGGGCAACATCACCCACATCTACAAAACCCGTGATGCCCTCAGTATACCATTTGAATTCATCGTATGCTGTTTTGAAAATTACTGCTGATCCACTATCCCAGTTATTGCCACCCAGGATAATGGAAGGGTTAACCACTAAAGCCTGCAACCCTTCACCAATGCCACGCCACACCTCGAGCTCGCCTAAATATTTTGATTTGCCATAAACACTATTGCTGGTTTTCTCACTCCAGTTCGTTTGTTCGGTCACTACTTCATCCTTTCTTATTCTGCCAAGGGCGGAAACAGAACTCACATGCACAAGCTTTTGTACACCCGCGTCGAGACAGGCATTTACAACATTTGCTGTTCCTTCGACATTTATTTTTAAGAGCCTGTACTTATCTTTTGGTTTAAACGAAACGATTGCCGCACAATGATACACATGTGTAATATCCTGCATTATTTCTTCCAGGACGGTAGTATCAAGAATGTCACATTGGCGGGCTGTTAAATTGGGATGGGTGGTATTAAGGGATGTTGAATTGTAGAGTGCTGTAACGTTATATCCTTGTTCCAGCAACTGTTTTACCAATTCACTTCCTACCAAACCGGTAGCGCCGGTTACTAATATTTTCTTTTTTACACTTAAATTATCGAATGAACCTGGTCCCTCTGGCATTAGTAAAGTTTTGATATTTCTTTCAACATACAATTTTTTTATAAAGAAACTATAAAGTAGAGCTACCAGGTTTTGATTTCAATAATTGTAAAACCCCTTCCCGCTTTTTTTACCCAGCTCCCCGCTTTTAACCTTTTCCATCTGAAATACAGAAGGCTTGAAACGCTCCGTCTTATCAAAAGCATCATACAGGCTTTGGGAAACGGCGAGATTGATATCCATACCGATAAGATCCATTAATTTAAACGGGCCCATCTTAAAACCTGAAGATTCTAGAATGGAATCCACCTCTTCAAATGAAGCAATATTTTCTTCTGCGATTTTTAAAGCCTCAAGATAATAATGTCTCGCAACACGGTTAACTATAAATCCCGGGGCATCCTTACACATCACAGGCACTTTATCCATTTGTGTGCAAATGTCATAAATAGCCATTGCCATTTCATCATTTGTCTGGCGCCCTTTCACTATTTCTACGAGTTTCATAATGTATGGGGGATTAAAAAAATGCATCCCTACAACTCTTTGAGGAAATGCTATTTTTTCCTGTAGGGAGGAAACAGAAAGTGAAGAAGTATTTGTAGCAAAAATTACTTCTTCATTATTATATTTTGCAAGCTCATTAAATAATGAAACTTTTGCTTCCTCTGTCTCTATGATCGCTTCAATAATTATTTCACCTGCGCAGTCTTTTATATTTTCAGTAAACCTAATGCGGTTATAGGTACCTGTCTTTTCTGAATAAGATATTTTTTCTTTATCAACTAAATACGCCAGGTTTTTTTCGATGGATGATCTTGCCTTGTCAAGTACTGATTCATTTATATCAAAAAGTATTGTATTAAACCCGCTCTGGGCAACTACCTGTGCAATGCCACTTCCCATGGTTCCTGCTCCACAAACGCAAATGGTTATTGTCATAATTATTCCTTAAGAAAAATTCAACTACACGGCACTGGTAAACTGCTTCAAAAACCTGAGATCATTCTCACTAAAGAGTCTTAAATCTTTTATCTGGTATTTGAGCATAGTGATTCTCTCGATACCCATACCAAAAGCAAATCCTGAGTATTGATTACTATCAATTCTGCAATTTTCCAATACATTTGGATGAACCATACCGCAGCCTAAAATTTCTACCCAGCCTGTGTGCTTACACACATTACATCCTTCACCTCCGCAAATAAGACAGGAGATATCCATTTCTGCACTTGGCTCGGTAAAAGGAAAATAGGATGGACGGAACCTGATTTTTATTTTTTCCCCAAACATTTCGTTCACAAAAAAATAAAGCGTTTGCTTAAGGTCTGCAAATGAAACATTATTTGCTATGTACAATCCTTCAACCTGGTGAAAAAAACAATGAGCTCTTGCGCTGATAGTCTCATTACGATATACCCGGCCCGGGCAAATAATTCTTATCGGTAATTTCCCCTTTTCCATTTCACGCACCTGGACATTACTTGTATGCGTACGCAACATCCAGGCGGGATTTTGTGATACGTAAAAGGTATCCTGCATATCTCTTGCCGGATGATTTTCCGGTAAGTTAAGTGCGGTAAAATTATGCCAGTCATCTTCTATTTCAGGGCCTTCTGCAACGCCAAAGCCTAAACGCTGAAAAATCGATACAATTCTATTCCGTACTATGCTTATGGGATGCCTGCTACCCAGTGGCAATGTATCTCCGGGCAGGGTTAAATCCAACGCCTTATCGATTAGCGGTTGCCCCTTGGCATTCATCATTACCAGTTCCTCATGTTTTTTTTCTGCCAGTAATTTCAAGTCATTCAGCACCAGCCCCATCTGTTTTCTGTTCTCCGCTGAAATATTTTTCATCTCTCCCATTAAAGATTTTATCAATCCTTTAGTGCCCAGAAAGCGAATGCGAAATGCTTCCGCAGGATTTTTATCAGTTGATGAGAAGCTTTTTATTTCTTCTTTTGAATTTTCTACCAGTTTTAACAAATCGTCCATTTCGCAAAAGTAAGCCAAACAGCTATTTAAAATTTTATTACGCCAATGTTAAAATAAGTTTGTGCTATATTTTATTTGTGCCATTTATCTTATAGGTTTGTACAAAATGAAAGAATGATGTATGATCTTCATGAATTTTTATCACCTGTAAATTTTGCCATTTTAAATGATGATAAAGGGTACGGCGACAGCCAGCTTGCCAATTTTATAAAAGCTTACCAGGAGGAAATGCCTGATTTGGCAGGAGTTGATATCGTAATTGTCGGAATAAATGAATTTCGCGGGGATGGTTTTGTCGCTGAAGAAAATGCGGCAGATGCTATTCGCAAACAATTATATCAATTATATTACTGGCATAAAGATGTCACCATAGCTGATTTGGGAAATGTGAAATGTGGGACTTCCCTGGCCGATAGTTATGCCGCACTAAAAACAGTCGTCGGTGAATTGTTACAATTAGATAAAATAGTGATCATCATTGGTGGCTCCCATGATAATACGCTGGCCCAGTACTATGCCTATAAAGACCTCAAAAGAATTATTGAAGCCACAGTTATTGATGCAACTATTGATCTCAGAAGCGAATCGACCGTCAGAAGCATGAACTTTTTGATGGAAATGCTTACCAGTGAGCCGAATGTTATAAGGCATTATAATCATATTGGCTTTCAAAGCTATTTTGTACACCCACGCATGCTGGAAACAATGGACAAGCTACGCTTCGACTGTTACCGGGCAGGAACAGCAAGAGAACAGCTCGAAGAGATGGAGCCGGTTATCAGGAACTCTGACATGGTGAGTTTTGACATTGCCGCAATAAAATACAGTGATGCGCCAGCGGGTAACTGTAGCCCCAATGGGTTTACCGGGGAAGAAGCGTGTAGCCTTTCCCGTTATGCGGGGCTTAGCCCGCAACTTACATCCCTTGGGATATATGGTTACAATCCAAAGCACGATGTGAAAAACCAGACCGCATTGCAGATTGCGCAAATGCTTTGGTATTTTATAGACGGTAAAAGCAGGAGTTATCATGAGACAGAGTTGAGCGAAAGGCAAAATTTTAACGAGTATCACACCGCCTTTGCGGAGGTAGATACCATTTTTATCCAAAGTAAAAAAACCGGGAGATGGTGGATGCAGTTGCCCAACAAAAAACTGATAGCCTGCAGCTATAATGATTATTTATTTGCCAGTAAAAATGAAATTCCGGAGAGGTGGCTGAGGGCCCAGGAAAGAGAGGCATGATCATTGGACCTGCAGTGTAATTATTTAACACTTTTTCATGCACAATCATCAATAATTTAGCAGTATCATCATGCTACGTTTCCAATATACCGAATACCTCCTTTCACTTGCGGCAATACCTGTAATATTGTTACTTTATTTTTTGCTGGTACGCTGGAAAAAAAAAGCTGCCCGGAAAATAGGAGATCCGTCACTTGTCGGGCAGCTGACCAGGGGATTTTCTTCCGGGAAGTTTACCCTGAAACTGATCCTTTTTATTACAGGATTTGCACTTTGTGTAATTGGAGTGGCGGGGTTGGTGAAACCTGATGGAACCCAAAAAGTGAACCGTAAGGGAATTGATGTGATGATAGCCCTTGATGTTAGTAAAAGTATGCTGGCCCAGGATATTAAGCCGAGCAGGCTGGAACGTGCAAAACAGGTAATAACAAAGATTATTGATAATTCACCTGATGATAAAATCGGCCTTGTAATTTTTGCAGGGAGGGCGTACCTGCAAATGCCTATGACGGTTGACCATGCTGCAGCAAAAATGTACCTGTCATCAGCGTCGCCGGACGATGTCCCCACGCAGGGAACTGTAATAAGCCAGGCTTTAAAAATGTGTTATGCTGCTTTTAATCTTAAGGAAAAAACTTATAAAGCAATCGTTTTAATAAGCGATGGAGAGGATCATGATGACAATGCAGTAAAGGTTGCCAGGCAACTCTGGCAAGGAGGAATCATGGTAAACACAGTTGGTATCGGTTCCCCGCAAGGAGCACCCATTTTGGATCCTGAAACCAATTCTGATAAACTTGATAATAACGGAAACGTTGTGATCACAAAACTAAATGAAGAAGAATTGGGCAATATCGCTAAAAATGGAAATGGATTATACCAGTTGTATACCTCTACGAATGAAGTAGCCAATAATATAAGAAACAAATTATCCGAAATGGGTACGTCGACAATTGGTGGTACCTCATTCGACACCTTTAAGCAGTACTTTCAGTATTTTTTGGGCGCGGCACTTCTTATTTTGCTGTTTGAATTTTTTATTTCTGAAAAGAAGCAACTGAATAGAAAAATTTTAGCTTCCCTGTTTTTTTTCTTTTTCATAAATAATTCTTTATTTGCTCAAAACACGGGAGATGCAATCATAAAAGGAAATGAAGCTTATAAAAAGAATGATTTCACAGGGGCTGAAAATTCATACCGCGGCGCATTGAAAACCGATGGTAGTAATACTATAGCTAACTATAACCTGGGTAATGCGCTTTATAGAAAAGAAAATACAGATGAAGCCGTCCAGGTCTATGATAATGCAATACAAAACAGCTCAGATAATGTTACAAAAGAAAAGGCATACTATAATGAAGGAGTTGCTTACCAGAAAGCTAAAAAACTTCCTGAATGTATCAACGCTTATAAAAATGCACTAATGCTTGCTCCGCAGGATGAAGATGCGCGGCAAAACCTTCAACGGGCTTTGATGGAACAAAAACAGAAGGAGCAGCAAAATCAGAAAGACCAGAAACAACAAAATAAAAAGGACCAAAAGAAAAAGGACCAGCAGAAAAAGGATCAGCAAAACCCAACTAATCCTAAGCCACAGCCTTCAAAAATATCAAGGCAGGATGCCGAAGAAAAGTTAAAATCACTTCTCGAAAATGAAAAAGCGCTCCAGGATAAATTGCATAAAATTAAAGGCGCCGCTTCACCGGACAAACCTGACAAGGACTGGTGAAAAATCGGAACCCGGTTTTACCCGTATTTTTGCTTTATAATTTTTAAATTATGGAACTCTATGCTGAATCTTTAACCGAATATAAAAGACTCGCAACGCTTGAAGTAAGGGTGGGAAATTTGTTGCTGGGAAATTATCATCCACTGCGTATTCAAACCATGACTACAACTGATACGATGGATACCAAAGCAACGGTGGAGCAAAGCATTCGGTGTATTGAAGCAGGGGCTGAATTGGTACGCATAACGGCACCCTCAAAAAATGAAGCAGAAAATTTGCTGAATATAAAAAACGAATTGCGTAAGAGGGGATATGCCACGCCATTAGTAGCCGATATTCATTTTACACCCAATGCTGCAGAAGTAGCTGCGCGTATTGTGGAAAAAGTGCGAGTGAATCCCGGCAATTATGTTGATAAGAAAAAATTCGAACTTATCGAATATTCCGATGCGGATTACCTTGAAGAAATTGAAAGAATAAGAAACCGGTTTACTCCGCTTGTAAAAATTTGTAAAGAATATGGTACTGCCATGCGAATTGGCACCAATCATGGTTCTTTAAGCGACAGGATTATGAGCCGTTACGGCGATACACCTATTGGAATGGTGGAAAGTGCTATGGAGTTTTTAAGGATTGCGGAAAGTGAAAACTATTATAACATTGTGCTTAGCATGAAAAGCAGTAATCCCCGGGTAATGGTACAGGCCTACCGGCTGCTCATCGAAAATATGTATGCAGAATTGGGTCATTGTTATCCATTACACCTTGGTGTTACGGAAGCAGGTGATGGTGAAGATGGTAGAATTAAATCTGCCATTGGAATTGGAACCTTGCTAGAAGATGGAATTGGCGATACCATTCGTGTTTCATTAACGGAAGATCCCGAATTTGAGATACCCGTTTGTAAGGATATTGTGAAAAGATATGACCAGGTAGGAAATAGTAGAATCCCGGCAATTAAAGTTTCTTCCTTATCCGTTCTTAACAAGGAAGCAGTGGTAAGATCGTCATTCGAAATACAAAATATTGGCGGAAAACACGTACCTGTTGTGGTAGCAGATTTCAGTAAAAAAAATAAAGTTATTCCTGCAGACCTTGAAGATATTGGCTATCAATACGATGAACTTACTGATAAATGGAATATCGGCGATATGGCTGCAGATTATATTTTTTGCGCCGATAAAACGGTTGACTTTGCATTGCCGGGAACATTAAAAATCATTAATTATTATAATTGCTGGAAACAAAATCAGTACGAAGAAAAAACCTTTCCAATTTTCGATGGGCAAGAATACCTGGATGATAGCATTATAAAATCGCAAAGCCTGAATTTTGTGATGCTCGATTGTTATTCAGAAGGATACCCCTCATTCGACAAAAAAATATTGTTTGAAAAAATAAAACATGACCCTGCTGTTGCCCTTTGCCTGAGTTCAACCAATAAGAATGCCATGCAAAGCATTCGCAGAATGTTTATTGAACTGGAAGAAAACGATATAAAGAACCCTGTAATTATTATTTGCGACAGCAATGATGATAGTATGGAGGAAAGCCTTATTCATTATGCTGTTGAAACCGGCGCTTTGCTAATTGATGGATTTGGAAATGGAATCTGTGCCGGTTATCAATATAGTGATTTAAATAAAGAGCCTGATTATAAATTGATGAACTCCATTGCATTTGGAATTTTGCAGGCTACCCGAACAAGGATATCAAAAACAGAATACATCAGTTGTCCAAGTTGCGGGAGAACCTTATTTGACCTGCAGGAAACTACTGCTAAAATAAGGGCAGTAACCCATCATCTGAAGGGAGTTAAGATTGCCATCATGGGATGCATAGTAAATGGACCAGGCGAGATGGCTGACGCCGACTTCGGTTATGTGGGCAGCGGCCCGGGAAAAATAACCTTATACAGAGGAAAGGAAATTATTAAAAAAGCAGTTCCCGAGAATATTGCTGTGGAAGAACTCATCAGTCTTTTAAAAGAAAGTGAGGCATGGGTTGAACCTGCTGCATTAATAACAGTATAACATCCGGACAGAACTTTAATGTATTAAATCTTATAAGTCGTTTATTTAAATACCTAAATGCAGACTGATTTTTTAGTAATAGGCAGTGGAATCGCAGGGCTTACCTATGCCCTTAAAGTTGCGCAGGATTGTCCGGACAAAACAATAACGGTGCTTACCAAAACTTTTAGCGATGAAACAAATACCAAATATGCACAGGGTGGAGTTGCGGGTGTTACTGATTTTGATAATGATAGTTTCGCAAAGCATATTGAAGACACCATTATAGCCGGAGATGGATTGTGCGATCCCGCTATTGTGGAAATTGTTGTGAAAGAAGGTGTTGATAGAATAAAGGAAATTGTAAGCTGGGGCGCTCATTTCGATAAAGACCATTCAGGTGAGTATGCGTTAGGTAAAGAAGGTGGCCATAGTGAATTTCGTATTCTTCATCATAAAGATGTGACCGGTAAAGAAATAGAAAATACATTACTGGCAGCTATCAGTTTAAAAGCCAATATTAACCTGGTAAACCATTGTTTCGTAGTCGATATTATTACGCAGCATCACCTTGGATACCTGGTTACTAAATCTACTCCCGATATCGAATGTTTCGGAGTATATGTAATGAACATGCAAACCAATAAGATTGAAAAGATTATTTCAAAGATTACATTATTTGCCACCGGCGGAAATGGCCAGGTTTATCGCACTACTACCAATCCTTCAATTGCTACCGGAGATGGGGTAGCCATGATGTACAGGGCGAAGGGAAGAATTGAGAATATGGAATTTATCCAGTTCCATCCCACAGCTTTATACGAGGCTGGTGTGAGTGGCCAGGCATTTTTAATTACTGAAGCCGTTCGTGGTGATGGCGCCGTTTTGCGAAATCATCAGGGGGAAGCCTTTATGGAAAAGTACGACGGAAGGAAAGATCTTGCTCCCCGCGATATTGTTGCCAGGGCTATTGATAGTGAGATGAAGATTACTGGTACGGAGTATGTTTTTTTAGATTGTACTAAAATGGATATGGAAAAATTTCTTCATCATTTCCCCAATATCAATGAAAAGTGTAAATCAATTGGGATAGATGTTTCCAGGCAATTTATTCCTGTTGCCCCGGCGGCTCATTACAGCTGTGGTGGTATTAAAACCGATAAATGGGGACGATCTTCCATCACGAATTTATATGCTTGTGGAGAATGCGCAAGCACCGGCCTTCATGGTGCCAACAGGCTTGCGAGCAATTCTCTTTTGGAGGCCATGGTATTTGCACACAGGTGTTACCTGGATGGTGTGAATAAAATAAATTTAGTAGAATTTAATGATGCCATTCCTGATTGGAATGCTAAGGGAACAACTGCTCCTAAAGAAATGATCCTTATTACCCAAAGCTTAAAGGAATTACAATTATTGATGACGGATTATGTTGGAATTGTGCGGGCCAATGTAAGACTTGAGAGAGCCATGAAGCGACTCGATCTGCTGCATGAGGAAACCGAACAACTTTATCAGGCAACTTATGTATCCCCGCAACTTTGCGAACTGAGAAACCTGATAACTGTAGGGTATTTGATTGTAAAAGAAGCACAGTTACGACATGAAAGCCGTGGCCTGCATTATAATACCGATTATCCTTATAAAAATGAAATCGTGCAGAATATTGTCTTGTGATGCACCGATGTACTGAAAAGAATTCATCCTGATGAAACAGAAGATTAATTTAATACACTGGCTTCCTTTTCCGTTTTAATATTTTTTTGCTCTTTTATCTTTGCCCATCCTCCAAAAACATTGTGAAGATTATGGTATCCCTGCCTTTTCAAAAGTGATGATGCGATCACGCTTCTGTAACCGCCCCCGCAATGAACATAGATATTCTGATTCTCTTCCAGGCGGGCAATTTGTGCA
>Ga0068860_100001651_pt1 | contig 23868 bp, 23 predicted proteins | sample KBSSwiS32_FD_66597 | JGI IMG/M metagenome (GOLD analysis project Ga0068860, IMG submission 66597) | Switchgrass rhizosphere microbial communities from Kellogg Biological Station, Michigan, USA - KBS Switchgrass S3-2 | ecosystem: Host-associated > Plants > Roots > Rhizosphere > Soil ...
CGAAGGGCACCGGCGCGTGCGTGTTCTCCGACGGCGCGCGCTATCAGATGCACTTCGGCTGACGTCGCCGCTCAGGCTTTGAAGTACTCGGCCTTGTTGCTCAGCCAGCGCTGCACGTGCGCGCGCGCGGCATCCGGGTGATCGCGCAGCAGCCCAGGTGCGACGGCGCGCGCGTGCTGCACCAGCGGCGCGTCCTCGGCCAGGTCGGCGAAGCGCAGCAATGCGTCGCCGCTCTGGCGCGCGCCCATGAACTCGCCCGGGCCGCGGATCTCGAGGTCGCGGCGCGCGATCTCGAAGCCGTCGTGCGTGTCGACGATCGCGCGCAAGCGGTCCTTCGCGGTCGGCGACAGCGGGGCTGTGTACAACAGCACGCAGACGCTGGCGTCGCTGCCGCGGCCGATGCGGCCGCGCAGCTGGTGCAGCTGCGCCAAGCCGAAGCGCTCGGCGTGCTCGATCACCATCAGGCTGGCGTTGGGCACGTCGACGCCGACCTCGATCACCGTGGTGGACACCAGCACCTGCATCTGGCCGCCGGTGAACAGGCTCATCACTGCGGTCTTCTCGCGCGCCGGCATCTTGCCGTGCAGCAGGCCCACCATGCGCTCGGGCAGTGCCTCGCACAGCTGACGGTGCGTCTCGGTGGCATTCTTGAGGTCGAGCGACTCCGACTCCTGGATCAGCGGACACACCCAGTACACTTGGCGGCCGCGCGCCACCTCGTCACGGATGCGCGCCACCACCTCGTCGCGCCGGCTGTCCGCGAAGAGTTTGGTGGTCACCGGCTGGCGGCCAGGCGGCAGCTCGTCGATCGTGCTGACGTCGAGGTCGGCGAAGTAGCTCATCGCCAGCGTGCGCGGAATCGGCGTCGCGCTCATCATCAGGAAGTGCGGCTCCAGCTCGGGCGCCGCCTGCTGTCCGAGCTTGCGACGCAGCTCCAGGCGTTGTGCGACGCCGAAGCGATGCTGCTCGTCGACGATCGCCAGGCCCAGGCGCGCGAAGTGCACGTCGTCCTGGATCACCGCGTGGGTGCCCACCACCAGGGCGGCGTCGCCGCTGGCAGCGCGCGCCAGCATCTCGTCGCGCGCGCGCCCCTTGCGGCTGCCGGTGAGCCAGGCCACGCCGACGTTGAGGGGTGCCAGCCACTGCACCAGCTTGCGAAAGTGCTGCTCGGCCAGGATCTCGGTGGGCGCCATCAGTGCGCACTGCCAGCCCGCGTCGATCGCGGTCGTCGCGGCGAGTGCGGCCACCACGGTCTTGCCGGACCCGACGTCGCCCTGCAGCAAGCGATGCATCGGGCGCGTCTGCGCCAGATCGGACGCGATCTCGCGCGCGACGCGCTGCTGCGCGCCCGTCAGCCGGAACGGCAGCGCGGCCAGCAGGCTGTCGTGCAGTTGGCCGGCGCGCTGCGGCAGCGCCGGGGCTTTCAGTTGCGCGCGCTCCAGCCGCGCCTCGTGCTGCGACAACTGTTGCGCCAGCAACTCCTCGAACTTCAGGCGTTGCCACGCCGGGTCGCTGTGGTCGAGCAGCGCGGCCAATGCGGCGTCGGCCGGCGGGTGATGCACCCGCTGCAGCGCGTCGCGCAGCGGCGGCAGGCCGGACGGCACCACGTCGGGCGGCAACACCTCGTTGAGCGGGGCACGCAGCAATGCCGAGGCGATCGCCTTGCGCAGGTAGGCCTGGGGCAGCTGTGACACCGTGGGGTACACCGGCGTCAGCGCGCTCGACAGCGGCGCGCCGGCTTCGACCGCCTTGAAGGTCGGGTGCACCATCTCGCGACCGAAGAAGCCCGAGCGCACGTCGCCGCGTGCGCGCACACGCACGCCGCGCGCGAGCGACTTCTGGTGCGACGGATAGAAGTTCATGAAGCGCAGCACCAGCGAGCCGCTGTCGTCTTGGATTCGCGCCACCAGTTGGCGGCGCGGCCGATACGCCACCTGGGCGTCGACCACCGTGCCTTCCACCTGCGCCGTGTCGCCGTCGTGCACTTCGGCAATGCGCGCCAGGCGCGTCTCGTCCTCGTAGCGCAGCGGCACGTGCAGCGCCAGATCCAGGTCGCGCGTCAGTCCCAAGCGCTCGAGCGCACGCGCCGGCCCTGCCTTGGGCGCCACCCCCGACTGGGGTATCGTGCGTTCTTGTGCTGTGGCCTCGGCCATGGAACCATTCTGCATCGCTGACGACTCATCAAGGCCGGTACCGCCTCGACGCGCCAGATGCCGCACACCACCTACACGCTCGCCGATTTCGACTTCAAACTGCCCGAAGGGCTGATCGCGCAGCATCCCACCGATGTGCGCAGCGCGTCGCGTCTGCTCGATGGCCGCGGCCGCCTGCCGGTCGATCGCTCGTTCCGCGACCTGCCGGCACTGCTGCGGCCGGGCGACCTGCTGGTGTTCAACGACACACGGGTCATCAAGGCGCGCCTGTTCGGCGAAAAGCCCACCGGCGGCGCGGTGGAAGCGCTGGTCGAGCGCGTGCTGCCCGGGCACGAAGTGATCGCGCAACTGCGCGTCAGCAAAGCGCCGCGCCCGGGCACCACGATCCGGTTCGCCGGCGCGTTCGATGGCGAGGTGCTCGGTCGCGTCGGCGCCGACGGTTCGATGTACCACATGCGCTGGCCCGACGATCCGTTGTCGCTGCTCGAGCGGCACGGCCATGTGCCACTGCCGCCCTACATCACGCATGCCGACGGCGCGGTCGACCTGGAGCGCTACCAGAGCGTGTTTGCGCGCCGCGCCGGCGCGGTGGCGGCGCCCACCGCGTCGCTGCATTTCGACGCGCCAGTGATTGCTGCGTTGGCGCAGCGCGGCGTGCACAGCGCGGCAGTCACGCTGCACGTCGGCGCCGGCACGTTCCAGCCGGTGCGCAGCGACAACCTCGCCGAGCATCGCATGCACAGCGAGTGGTACGAGGTGCCGCCCGCCACCGCGGCCGCGATCCAGGCGGCGCGCAGCCGCGGCGCGTCGGTGGTCGCGGCGGGCACCACGACGCTGCGCGCTCTCGAGTCGGCCGCGCTCGCGGCCGCGCCCGGCGAACACCTGGCCAGCGGCGCACGCGAGACCGAGCTGTTCATCACGCCGGGATTTTCGTTCCGGGTCGCCGACCAACTGATCACCAATTTCCATCTGCCGCGCAGCACGCTGCTGATGCTGGTGTGCGCTTTCGCCGACTACGCGCACACGATGGCGCTGTACCGCCATGCGGTCGAGGCGCGCTATCGCTTCTTCAGCTACGGCGACGCGATGCTGCTCGCGCGCAGCGCCTGAGGCGGTGCCCCGGCGCTCACGCGGGCGTCACGGCGCGTTCGTCGAGCACCAGCGTGCGTGCGGCGCGGTCGTGCAGGCCCTGCGCGTTGTCGTCCCACATCACCTGCGCCAGCCCGACGCCGCCGGTGGCCAGACCCGCGATGTAGCCGCCGAAGCGCTTGAACGCCACGCTGGCCGTCATCGGCGCGCCCGACAGTTGCACCACCCGCAGGCCGAGCAGACGCTTGCCCGCGGTCTGGCCGGGCCACCACAGCGGCACCAGCGTGAAGTACAGCAACGCGCCGCCATAACCCAGACCGACATCGTCGAGCCACGCCGCAGCCTTCTCGCGCCAATCCGGAGGCGCACCGCGCAGTTGACGCACCTCGGCCTCGAGCGCCGTGACGCGCGCGGTCATCGCTTCCAGCGCCGCCTCGCTGCCAGCCTGCGTCCAAGCCTCATCGCGCTCCGGGGTTGAGGCCGCACGGGCCAGGCCCGAGGCGGTGGTGGCCAGCGAGCGTGCCGCGAGCGCCGCGGCCTGGGCGGCGTCGGGCTCGTCGAGCCTTGGACGGGCCACCCGCAAGCGCCACGCATCGAGCGCACCGACCACCAGCAGCGCGGCCACCACCGGCGCCAACCAGCGCGGGCGTGCAGCCGCCGTCGCGCCGCGCCCGCGCAGCAGACCCCAGGCGGCCAGCGCACCCGCGGCCAGTAGCCAGGCATTGGCGGCGTTCGAAGCGATCGCCACCACCAGCAGGTCGATGGCCATCGCGGCGGCGCGCCGCGCCGGCGTTGCCAGCGAGCGGCCGAGCAACTCCGGTGCGACGCTCAGCGACTGAGGCGTCACGATCCGAGATGCCGTGAGGCTGGGCATGATGGGCAGGCGGCTCATGGCTGCGCATCGTAGTGGACCGAGTACAGCGCACTGCCACAATGCCCCGCATGCTCGCGTTCGAGTTGATTCACAGCGACGGCTTGGCTCGTCGCGGCCGTTTGACGCTCAGCCACGGCACGGTCGACACGCCGCAGTTCATGCCGGTCGGCACCTATGGCAGCGTGAAGGGCGTGCTGCCCGCGATGCTCGAGCAGATGGGTGCGCAGATCGTTCTCGGCAATACCTTCCACCTGTGGCTGCGGCCCGGCATCGACGTGATCCGCCGGTTCGAGGGGCTGCATCGTTTCGAGGGCTGGTCGCGGCCGATGCTCACCGACTCCGGCGGCTTTCAGGTGTGGTCGCTCGGCGCGATGCGCACGATCAGCGAGGAAGGCGTGCGCTTCGCGTCGCCTGTCAACGGCGACCGGCTGTTCCTGACGCCCGAGGTCAGCATGCAGATCCAACGCGTGCTGAACAGCGACATCGTGATGCAGTTCGACGAATGCACGCCGTACCAGACCGATGGGCACCTCACCAGCGAGGACGAGGCGCGCCGCTCGATGGAGCTGTCGCTGCGCTGGGCACGGCGTTGCAGCACCGAGTTCGGCCGTCTAGAGAACCCGAACGCGCTGTTCGGCATCGTGCAGGGCGGCATGTTCGAGCGCCTGCGCGAGGAGTCGTCGGTGCAACTGGCCGCGATGGACTTGCCCGGGTACGCGATCGGAGGCGTCAGCGTCGGAGAGCCCAAGGAGGACATGCGGCGCATCGTCGCGCACACGCCGCACAGGCTGCCCGTGCACAAGCCGCGCTACCTGATGGGTGTCGGCACGCCGGAAGACCTGGTCGACGGCGTCGCGCACGGCGTCGACCTGTTCGATTGCGTGATGCCGACGCGCAACGCGCGCAACGGCCACCTGTTCACCCGCTTCGGTGATTTGCGCCTGCGCAACGCGCGCTACAAGGACGACGCGCGGCCGGTCGACGAGGCCTGCGGCTGCCACACCTGCGCGCAGTTCAGCCGTGCCTACCTGCACCACCTCGACCGCTGCGGCGAGATGCTGGCGCCGATGCTGACCAGCATCCACAACCTGCACTTTTACCTGAACCTGATGCGCGAGATGCGCCAGGCGATCGAGCAGCAGCGGTTCAGCGCCTGGCGCGCGGCGTTCGAAGCCGATCGAGCGCGCGGGCCATGAGGCCGCTGATCACCGCGTGCCGGCGCGCGCTGAGCGTGCTGGTGGCGCTGATCGTGCTGTTCGAGCAGTGGGGCTGGGAACCGCTGCAACGGCTGATGGCGCGCATCGCCGAGTTGCCCGGGCTGCGCCACCTGGAATCCCTGATCGCACGCTTGCCGCCGTGGGCCGCGCTGGTCGTCTTGCTGTTGCCGTCGCTGCTGTTGGTGCCGGTGAAGCTCGGCGCGCTGTGGCTGATCGGCATCGGCCGCGGTGGGCTCGGCGTGCTGCTGATCGTGGTGGCCAAGGTGGTCGGCACCGCGGTGATCGCACGCCTGTTCACGCTGACGCGCCCGGCGCTGCGGCGCTTGTCGTGGTTCGAGGCGCTCTACACGCGCTGGGTGGCGTGGAAGGACGCCGTCATCACACGCGTGCGCGCATCCTGGGTGTGGCGCAGCGGCCGCGCACTGAAGCGCGCATTGCTGCGGCGCTGGCGCGCCGTGCGCCCGTCGTGAAGCGGCCTCAGGCCTTCAGCAGCTGACTCACCTGCGCATGCAACCCATCGGGGCTCACCTGCGCGGCCGGCACGGCCGCGCCCGCCACCAATCCGACGCGAGAGAACGCGCCGCGTCGGAAGGGCTTGGTCATTGCGTTTCCTTCGATGCGCGAGAAGTACGAGCCCCACAGGTTCTGCAGCGCCACCGGCACGACCGGCACCGGACGTCGCTCGAGGATCTTCATGATGCCGCCCTTGAAAGGCTGTAGTGCGCCGTCGCGCGTGATGCCGCCTTCGGGAAAGATCCCGAGCAGGTCGCCGTCGGCCAGCACGCGGTCGGCGGCCTCGAACGCGGCCGCGTAGGCGGCGGGGTCTTCCTTCTGCGGCGCCACCGGAATCGCCTTGCCGAGCTTGAACAGCCAGCCGAGCACCGGCACCGCAAAGATGCGGTGGTCCATCACGAAGCGGATCGGCCGCGGGCTGGCCGCCATCAGCAGCACGGCGTCGACGAAGCTGACGTGGTTGCACGCGATGATCGCCGGCCCTTCGGTGGGTATGTGCTCCTCGCCACGCATCCGGAAGCGGTACACGCAGCGCGACGCGATGAAGGCGATGAAGCGCAGCAGGTACTCGGGCACCAGCAGGAAGATGTACAGCGCCACCGCCGCGTTGGCCAGCGCGGTGAGCCCGAACACCTGCGGGATCGTCAGCCCCATCGACAGCAGTGCGCCGACGATCACGCTGCTGGCGATCATGAAGATCGCGTTCAGGATGTTGTTGGCGGCGATGATGCGCGCGCGATGACTGGCCGGCGCGCGCAGCTGGATCAGCGCGTACATCGGCACGCTGTACAGGCCCGCCGACAGGCTCAGCATGAAGAGGTCGGCCAGCACGCGCCAGTGCGCGTGGTTGGCGAGAAAGACCCCCACCGTCTGCGCCGGCACGTCCGGCAGGCTGCGCGATGAGAAGTACAGATCTCCCGCGAACAACGACATGCCGATCGCGCCGAGCGGCACGAGGCCGATCTCGACGTGCCGGCGCGACAGCGTCTCGGTCAGCAGCGACCCGGCGCCGATGCCCACCGAGAACACCACCAGCAGCAGCGAGGCGACGTGCTCGTCGCCGTGCAGCACCTCCTTCGCGAACGACGGGAACTGCGCCAGGAAGACGACGCCGAAGAACCACATCCACGAGATGCCGAGCAGCGAGCGAAACACGACGATGTTGCCGTGCGCGAGCCTCAGGTTGGCCCAGGTCTCGGTGACCGGGTTCCAGTTGATGCGCAGGTTCGGCGCGGTGGCCGGCGTGCTCGGCACGAATTGCGACACCGCGCGGCCGAGCACGGCAAGCAGCAGCGAGACCATCGCGACCCACTGGGCGCCTTTCAACCAGCCGCCATCGGGCAGCGCGATCAGCAGGCCGCCGACCAGGTTGCCGAGCAGGATCGCGACGAAGGTGCCCATCTCGATCATGCCGTTGCCGCCGGTGAGCTCGCGCTCGTCGAGGTGCTGCGGCAGGTAGGCGTATTTCACCGGGCCGAACAGCGTGCTGTGCAGGCCGAGCAGGAAGATGCAGCCGAGCATCAACACGACGTTGGTCGTGAACAGACCGATCGTCGCCAGCACCATGATCACGATCTCGAGGTTCTTGACCAGCCGCGTCATCAGCGCCTTGTCGTACTTGTCGGCAAGCTGCCCCGAGGTGGCCGAGAACAGCAGGAACGGCGCGATGAACACCGCACCGATCACCAGGCCGGCCAGCGACGGCGGCAGCCAACCCACCTGCAGCCGATAGGTCACCAGCACCGTGAAGGCGAACTTGAAGACGTTGTCGTTGGCGGCGCCGAGAAACTGGGTCCAGAAAAACGGCGCGAAGCGGCGCTGCGACAGCAACGCGAACTGATTGGGGTGCGGTTGGGCACTCACCTCGTCCTCCTCAGGTTGCCAAGTGGGCCTGGCATGTGCGCGCGACTGTAGCGGTCAATGCACGGTCACGGGAGCCGCCCCGAGTCCGCTGCCTTGCAGCCATGCAAACACCGAGTCGACCGTCACGGTTTCGATGCGATCGGAGAAGCGCTTGTCGTTCGGATGGTCGTCGAATGCGATGTTGGCGCGCGTTGCGCGCGCCCCAAGCCGCGTCAGCGCGCCGAGATGCAACGTCGTCGGCTCGTAGCCGCGCAGTTGCAGCCACGCCTGCGCCTGGCGGCGTCCGGTCGCTGCGGGCTCCGCCGCGCCGGCCAGCGTCTCGATCGCCCATTGGTTGCTCTGCTGGTAGGTCTGGGCCCACGGATAGGCGAGCATGTTGTAGCGCGGCGTGTGCCATTGCGCGAGCCGCTGGTTGTCGCGCAGCAGCGGCAGCAGCTGCGCCTGCAGCGATCGGTCGAGCACGACGAACGCGGCCTCGTATCGATGTGGGCGGTCGAGGAAGAAGTCGCCCAGCCCCTGGCGGTACAGCGCCGCCTCGGCGCTGCCGCAGTGATTCAGCTTGTGCGCGATGCGCCATTGCGGCCGCCCCGACGACATGTCGCGGTAGGCGAAGCCGAGGTGTGAATAGCGCAGGCCATAGGCGCTCAAGTCCTGCCCGGCGCGCGCCAGCACCACCACGTCGGCGCCGCTCGCATCGAGTGCGCGCTCGGTGGCCAGCGCGAGCGCCATGCCGCGCGCGACGGCGTCGGGGGCGAGCGGCGTGTTCTGGCACGGCCGACCCGCATGCGCGCACAGTGCCGCCGCCGCGAGCAGCCACGCCGCGGCGCTGCGCAGCCACGCGCTCATCGCGTGACCCGCTCGTTGTAGAGCAGCGAGGCGCCGATCTCGTTGGGCACGAAGGCGATCGCCTGGCCGGCCGCCGAGATCAACCAGCCGCTGGCCAACGCCGTCACCACCAGCGCCGTGCCCGATGCGGCCAGCGACGCAGCGGCTGCGCTGCCGGCGAACTGCAGCGTGGCGCGCGCGCCATCGGAGGCGCGCTCGAGCACCCACAGCGTGCCCTGCGCGGACGCCTGCACCGACACCACGGTCAGTGCGGCCCCGCCCACCAGCAGCATCGCCGGCGCGGCCACCACCACCGCCACCGGCAGCGCCGACAGTGCGCTGGCTTCCGACAGTTCGTTGTGGGCGCGCGCACCGAGGCTGCCGAACGTCAGCGCGGCGGCGAGTAGCGCCGCGCCGATGCGAGTCATCGTGTGTGTCATCGGAGTCTCCTGGATGATCACGACGCGGTCCGCTGGGCGTCGGCGGCCGCGTCGCGGCGCCCCGCCAGCCGGGCGTCGAACAGATCGGCTTCGTGCGCGTCGCGCAAGGTCTTGGCCAGCGTGAAGGTGCTCGAGATCAGGAACAGCCAGCTCACCAGCAGGTAGGCCTGCCAGACCGGCTGGATCGTCATGCGCACGAGCCCCCAGCCCGTGAGCGCCATCGCGGCGAAAAACGCGCCCCACACGACGGCCTTCCACAGCGGCGTGTCGACACGCGCGCGTTCGTTGTCGCGCACGAATTTCGACAGCGCGAAAGCGCTGGAGACGCAATAGACATAGCCCATCACCATGAATGCGCGATCGATGTCGTTGCCGGGCAGCCAGGCCAGGCCGATCGCACAAAGCGACGCGGCGATGCCGAACGAGAGCCAGACCTGCAGCCGCCAGGCAGCGGTGTCGCGGCGCGGTGCGGTGACGGGGAGCGGGTGAACCATCGAGTGCCTCGGCGGGCTGTTGAACACGGGCGCATGCTGGCGCGCTGCGGCGTTCGGTGCAACGAGAAGAGACGTTGTGGCGCTGTCTTCAACCTTCGGTATCACGTCGTGGTACTGGCCGCGCCGTGGCGGGGGCCGACGATCTGATCACGGGTGTTGAAGACCGCGCTCGGCAGGCGCGCGCCGCGCCAGCTGGTGCGGCGCTTGAGCGCGAGGTCGAACAGCAACGGGTTGTGGTCGCGCAGCGCCTCCAGTGCGGCGACGTCGGTTTCATCGAGCACGCCGGCGCGCACCAGCGGCGCGAGCCGCACCAGCGGGGCCACGCACGGCAGCGGGTAGTCCGATCCGTGCAGCAGGCGCGGGTGCCAGTCGTCGCGCGCGAGCACGGTGCGCCACACGCGTGGATCGCGGTTGGCGAGGAACAGCGCCGACACGTCGCCCAGCAGATGGCCCTGCCACTCGCGCTCGTCCATCAGGCGCGCGAACAGGTCGAACGCCGGCCGCTCCCGCGGCATGCGCTGATCGAGGTCGAGCGCTTGGCCGAGCGACGCGCAATGCGCGACGATCACGCGCACGCCATGGCGCAGTGCTGCGCGCACCAGAAGCGGATTGCCCAGTTCGTCGCGCTGGGCGCCCGGCACCGCCTTTTCCTCGCCGGCGTGAACGATCAGCGGCACGCGGCGCGCGGCCAGCAGCTCGTAGAACGGCACGCAGCGTGGGTCGCGCAGATCGATGTTCATCGCGCTCGGCAGCCACTTGACGGCCAGTGCGCCGGCGCCCAGTGCCTGGCGCAGCCGTGGCAACGCGTCGTCGCGGTACGGATGAATCGAGGCCACCCAGACGAAGCGATCGTCGTGCCGTTGCGCGACGTGCGCCGCCCACGCATCGGGCACGTGAAAGGTGGTGCGCCCGAGTGCCGCCCGCCCCTGGTCGTCATGCGCGTGATCGAACGCGAACAGCATCCATTGCGCGCCGGCCGGAAAGTCGGCCGCCAGCAGGGCCAGTCGTGCCACGTAGTCGAGGTCGACCTGGCGCGATCGTTGGCTGACACCGGCCCCATGCAGGATCACGCGCTTGCGCAGCGCCTCCAGCGGATGCCACCAGGAGTCGAGGTGCGGGTGCACCGAGCATCCCGACCCCGCATCGCCGGTGCCCAGCAGGTGCGCATGCACGTCCCACAGCCGGGTCGCGTCGAGGCCGTCGAAGGTGGCATCGACCAGATCGCGCACCGAAGGCGGTAGCGGACGAGCCGTCGCCGCCGACTCGGCAGCGTGCAGCAGCGACGAGAACATGCCGCTCAGCGCGGCTGCGCCGCAGCACAGCGCGTGCCGGCGCGGCATCGATGGCCCATCCATTCGAGGTTCCTCAAGGACGAATGCAGGACGGCATCGTCGCCGCTCACCCTTTGGTGGTATAGCAAAATCGCCTGTGTGGCGTCAGAATCGATCTCGGGTATCAGATAGCGATACCGTAGAACCGCAAATGTCGACCACCCAGTCTTTGATCGATCGCATGAAAGCCGAGCTGAAGGCGGCCGGCCTCACCTATGCGGCGCTGGCGCGCGAGCTCGGAATGGCCGAGTCGAGCATCAAGCGCATGTTCGCGCGCGGCGAGATGCCGCTGTCGCGCGTCGACGAGATCTGTCGCGTGATGAAGACCGACTTCGCCGAACTGGCGCGACAGGTGGCGGACGCCACACCCCAGCGCAACGAGCTGACGCTCGACCAGGAGAAGGCCGTGGTGGCCGATCGCAAGCTGCTGCTGATGGCGATCTGCTGCCTGAGCCAATGGACATTCGAGCAGATCGTCAGCACCTACACGCTCAGCGAGGCCGAGTGCATCAAGTACCTGGTACAGCTCGACCGGCTCGGCGTGATCGAGTTGCGGCCGCTGAACCGCTACCGCCTCAACGTGGCCAAGACGTTTCGCTGGCGCACCGACGGCCCGGTGATGCAGTACTTTCGGCGTCAGGTGGTCGGCGACTACTACAGCGGCGGCTTCGACGGCGAAGGCGAGATGCTGATGCTCGTTCACGGCCAGATCGGGCGCAGCTTGGCCACGCTGTTCAACGAACGACTGCACCGCGTGGCGCAGGACTTCGCGCAGCAGCACCTTGCCGACCAAAAACTGCCGCAAGAACAGAAGCGTCCCTATACGCTGCTGATCGGCATGCGGTCGTGGCTGTTCGCAGCGTTTCGCGACCTCAAGCGCGAGCCGGCCTAATGGTCGGCACACCCGTGCTGCGCTGCGAGATCCCTGCTTGTTCCCTCGAATTGCCCGGTGTTTGGTCATACCTGCTTTGCGGGCGGCCCCCCGGCTACGGGTGATGACCCGGCGATTACACTGCGCCCAAAATTTGCCCTGGACGCCTCGGAGCACTCTCGATCGGCGGTCTCGTTGTCCTCTCGTTGTCCACTTGGCAGGCACGTCGTCAGCCCACAAACCGCCGATTCCGCGCGGCTTTGGCCGAACCCCGCTCGCGCGCGTTCACGGCGCGAGCGAGGTTGGGCCAAACCCGCTTCTGAACCTCGATGATTGGAACCCCGATGAACAGCCCCCGCCTCGAAGGCGTGCGCTTGAATGCGCCTGCCTACGTGCAACACCCACGCTTGTTGGATTGGGTGGCGCGCATGGCCGCGCTCACCGAAGCCGACGACGTCTACTGGTGTGACGGCTCGCAAGCCGAGTACGACCGCCTGTGTCAGCGCCTGGTCGACGCTGGCACGTTCAAGCGGCTGAATCCGAAGCTGCGGCCCAACAGTTATCTCGCGCTGAGCGATCCGAGCGACGTCGCGCGCGTCGAGGACCGCACCTTCATCTGCAGCGAGCGGCAGGAAGACGCGGGGCCCACCAACAATTGGCTCGACCCGGCCGAGATGCGCGCGCTGCTGGAAACCGGCGACGGCGCGCTCTTCAGGGGCTGCATGCGTGGCCGCACGATGTACGTGGTTCCGTTCTCGATGGGCCCGCTCGGCTCGCCGATCGCGCACATCGGCGTCGAGTTGTCCGATTCGCCGTATGTGGCGGTCAACATGCGCATCATGACCCGCATGGGTCGCGCAGTGTTCGAGGTGCTGGGCGCCGATGGCGACTTCGTGCCGTGCGTCCACAGCGTGGGCGCGCCGTTGATGCCGGGACAGCGCGACGTGGCGTGGCCGTGCAACAAGACCAAGTACATCGTCCACTATCCCGAGACGCATGAGATTTGGAGCTACGGCTCAGGCTACGGCGGCAATGCGCTGCTGGGCAAGAAGTGCTTCGCGCTGCGCATCGCCTCGACGATGGGACGCGACCAGGGCTGGCTCGCCGAGCACATGCTGATCCTCGGAGTCACTGCGCCCGCCGGTAAAAAGTACCACGTGGCCGCGGCGTTCCCCAGCGCTTGCGGCAAAACGAACTTCGCGATGCTGGTGCCGCCGGCGTCGTTTGCCGGCTGGAAGGTCACGACGATCGGCGACGACATCGCGTGGATCAAGCCCGGCAAGGATGGCCGACTGGTCGCGATCAACCCCGAGTCGGGTTATTTCGGCGTCGCACCCGGCACCAACGAGAAGACCAATCCCAACTGCATGGCGTCGCTCAAGCATGACGTCATCTTCACCAACGTCGCGCTCACCGACGACGGCGACGTCTGGTGGGAGGGCATGACCGACGCACCACCGGCGCACCTGATCGACTGGCAGGGCAAGGATTGGACGCCTGCCCTCGCTCGGGACAATGCGGTCAACGGCAAGCCGCGTCCGGCCGCGCATCCGAATGCGCGCTTCACCGTGGCGGCCACCAACAACCCGGCGCTCGACGCCGAGTGGGACAACCCGGCCGGCGTGGCGATCGATGCGTTCGTGTTCGGCGGGCGTCGCTCCACGACGGTGCCGCTGGTGACCGAGGCGCGCAACTGGGTCGAGGGCGTCTACATGGCCGCCACGATGGGCAGCGAGACCACCGCTGCGATGGCGGGCGGCAACGGCGCGGTGCGGCGCGACCCCTTCGCAATGCTGCCCTTTACCGGCTATCACATGGGCGAGTACTTCCGCCATTGGCTCAGCCTCGGTGCCAAGCTGCAGGCCGCCGGTGCGAAGGTGCCGCACATCTTCTGCGTCAACTGGTTCCGCAAGGGCGTCGACGGCAAGTTCGTGTGGCCGGGCTACGGCGAAAACATGCGCGTGCTGAAGTGGATGCTCGAGCGCATCGACCACCGCGCCGGCGGCGTCGAGCACGTGTTCGGCATCAGCCCGCGATACGAAGACCTGACGTGGGACGGCCTGGCGTTCACGCGCGCGCAGTTCGACGCGGTGACGTCGATCGATGCGGCCGCGTGGCAACAGGAACTGCGCTCGCACGGCGACCTGTTCGAGCAACTCGCGGCGCGGCTGCCCGAGCAGCTGCTGAACACCAAGGCGCACTTCGAGCGCAAGCTCGCGGCCTGACCACACGCCCGCGCACCGCCAGCGCAGCCGCCTGACCATGCGGCTGCAGTTGCTGTCGGACCTGCACCTCGAAACCGAATCGTTCGAGCCGCGGCCGGCGCCTGGCGCCGATGCGCTGGTGCTGGCCGGCGACATCGACTCGACCTGGGTCGGCCTCGAGCGCTTCGCTCGCTGGCCGGTGCCGGTGTGGTTGGTGGCCGGCAACCATGAGTTCGACGATCGCGAGTGGCGCGAGGCGTGGCCTGCACTGCGCGCCCATGCGCATGCCTGCGGCGTGCGGTTGCTGGAGCGCGAGACGATCGAATGGCCCGATCGACACGGACGTCGCGTGCGCCTGATCGCAACCACGCGCTGGGCCGACCTCGACCTGTACGGCGCGGCCATGCGCGAGCGCGCGATGCGCAGCGCCAACTACTTCATGCGACTGATGCGGGCCACGCGCGACGGGGTTCCCTTCGACGCCGCGGCGATGCGCGGCGAAGCCCTCGATTGCCGTGCTTGGTTGGTGCGCGAGCTGGCGCGGCCGCACGATTGCGCGGCGACCGTGGTGGTGACCCATTTCGCGCCCAGCGCGGTGAGTGCCGATCCGCGCTTCGGCCAGCAACCGAGCACGGCCAGCTTCTGCAACCGTGACGACGACCTGATCGTGCAGTGCGACCTCTGGCTGCACGGCCACGTGCATTCCTGCCACGACTACACGCTGGCACGCCCCGGGGGAACGCCCACGCGGGTGGTATGCAACGCGCGCGGCCTGGCCGACAAGCACGAGGGCGAAGGGTTCGATCCGCTGTGCGTGATCGAGGTCTAGCGCCGGCGCGCGGCGCCCGCACGCAAACGCTGACGGCTGTCAAAGCGATACCGCGCAGCGCTGCGATACTTCGTCGGTGCACACGGGGCGCCGGTGCCTGAAGGGATTGCGATGAAGATTCTGATCGCTGCCGACGGCAGCCGCTACACCAAGCGCATGCTGGCCTATCTGGCTGCGCACGACGAGTCGTTCGGGTCCAAGGAACATCGCTTTACCGTGCTGACCGTCGTCGGCTCGATCCCATCGCGCGCCGCCGGCGCGCTGCCGAAGAAAGTGGTGCACGAGCACTATGCCGAGGAGGCCGAGGTGATTTTCAAGCCCATTCGCGCGTTCGTCGCCAAGCTGGGGCTCGATGTCGGGTTCGAGTACCGGGTCGGCAACGCCGGCGAGCAGATTGCGGCGTTTGCCACCAAGGGCAAGTTCGATCTCGTGGTGATGGGCTCGCACGGCCACGGCGCGCTGGCGCGCTTGGTGGTGGGTTCGGTGACCAGCAGGGTGCTGGCCAGCTGCGAAGTGCCGCTGCTGATCGTGCGCTAACGCACGTTGCAACGGGCGCAGTCAGCCCGTCGGCTTGTGTTGGTCGACCCAGCGGCGAATCCAGCCCAGCGGGTCGTGAATGTCTTCTTCAGCGGGCGCTTGCTTCGCGGCAGAGTCAATCGACAACTCCATGCCATACGCGGTGCCGAAGTCGGCCGGGTCGAGGGCAGGTGGCGTCGGGGCCGCGGGCCGCGGCCCCTCGGGCAGCGCGGGATCGGGTGATTCGTGTGCGTCGCGCATCAGGCCCCCCAAAGCTAAGACCTGGGTCCAGTGTGCGCCGCTGCGCCGGCGCGACGAAGGAGATAAACCACGCAAGCACGGCGCAATTCGCTTCCGCGGTGAGGGTGTCGGCTGTGAGCGGCCGTGCCAAACCGGGGTTTCGGGTTAGGGATGGGCGAATCCTGGGCATCTGCCTAGAGTGCGCCACTTCCGCTGTCACACGGAATCTCGAGCTGGCGGCCTCGTCAGGCCGATGGCACGGGTACGGTGCCCACGGGTGGGCACCGGCTGCACAGGTCCCAACGACGTCCTCCTTGAGGACTTTCAGCCCGCGCTTCGGCGCGGGCTTTTTCTTTGCGCGGACCGCCGCGGCCCTGCGCGCCGCCGGCCGACTGCAGCGGCGTAGCATTGCGAATCGCGCCTGCCGTTGGGCGCCGGCCACAGGAATCATCATGGGCGCACCCGAACCCTTCACCGCCACCGCCGACGTGGGGCACTACATCGCTGGTGCAATCACTCAGGGCGCCGGAACACGCCGGCAGGCGATCTACAACCCGGCCACCGGCGCAGTGGCACGTCAGGTCGTGCTCGGCAGCGAAGCCGACGTCGCAGCGGCGGTCGCGGCCGCGAAGGCGGCGTTTCCAGCTTGGGCCGACGCGGCGCCGATCCGGCGCGCGCGCGTGCTGCACAAGTTCCTCGAACTGCTGAATCAGCACCGCGACACGCTGGCCGCCATGATCACCGGCGAGCACGGCAAGGTGTTCAGTGACGCACAGGGCGAGGTGACGCGCGGCATCGAGATCGTCGAGTTCGCCTGCGGGGCGCCGCAGCTGCTGAAGGGCGACTACACCGAGCAGGTGTCGCAGGGCATCGACAACTGGACGATGCGCCAGCCGCTCGGCGTGGCGGCCGGCATCACGCCGTTCAACTTTCCTTGCATGGTGCCGTGCTGGATGTTCCCGCTGGCACTGGCCTGCGGCAATGCCTTCGTGCTGAAGCCGAGCGAGCGCGACCCGTCGGCGTCGCTGTTCATGGCCGAGCTGCTGAAGCAGGCCGGGCTGCCCGACGGCCTGTTCAACGTCGTGCAGGGCGACAAGGTCGCGGTCGACGCGCTGCTCTCGCATCCCGACGTCAAGGCGCTGAGCTTCGTCGGCTCGACGCCGATCGCGCACTACATCTACGAGACCGGGGCCCGCCACGGCAAGCGCGTGCAGGCGCTGGGCGGCGCGAAGAACCACATGGTGGTGATGCCCGACGCCGACCTCGAGCAGGCGGTCGACGCGCTGATCGGCAGCGCCTACGGCTCTGCCGGCGAGCGTTGCATGGCGATCAGCGCGGCGCTGCTGGTCGGCGATGTGGCCGACCAGATCGTGCCCAAGCTTGCCGAGCGGGCGAAGGCACTGAAGATTCGCAACGGCATGGCGCCCGACGCCGAGATGGGCCCGGTGATCACGCGCGAAGCCAAGCAGCGCATCGAGGGCTACATCGAACTCGGCGTCAAGGAAGGCGCGCGGCTGGTGGTCGACGGGAGAGGCTGCAAGGTGCCCGAGCACGACAACGGGTTCTTCACCGGCGGCACCCTGTTCGACCACGTGACGCCGTCGATGCGCATCTACAAGGAAGAGATCTTCGGCCCGGTGCTGGTGTGCGTGCGCGCGAAGGACTTCGCGCATGCGCTGCAACTGGTCAACGAGCACGAGTTCGGCAACGGCGTGTCGTGCTTCACCCGCGACGGCCACGTCGCGCGCGAGTTCGCCCGGCGCGTGCAGGTGGGCATGGTCGGCGTGAATGTGCCGATCCCGGTGCCGATGGCCTGGCACGGCTTCGGCGGCTGGAAGAAGAGCCTGTTTGGCGACATGCACGCCTACGGCGAAGAGGGCGTGCGCTTCTACACCAAGCAAAAGAGCGTGATGCAGCGCTGGCCCGAAAGCACGCCCAAGGGGGCCGAGTTCGCGATGCCGACCGCGCGGTGAGCGGCAGCGCGCGCACGTTGCCGCCGGCGCCGGCGCTGGTGCCGATGGCGCAGATCCGCTGCGAGGTCGGCGAGCTCGTCAGCCTGGGGCTGGGCAAGCACGGCGAGCGACGCTACGTGCCACTGGGCGGCGGCACGGTGATCGGCCCCGAACTCAACGGTCGCCTGGTCGAAGGCGGCGTCGACTGGCAAGTGAACCGTGCCGACGGCGTGCTCGACATCGCCGCGCACTACGTGATCCGCGCCGAGGATGGCGCGCTGATCGAGGTGCAGAGCGACGGCATGCGCCACGGCCCGCCCGCCGTGATGGCGCGTCTGGCGCGCGCCGAGGCGGTGTCGCGCGACGAGTACTTCTTTCGCACGCTGATGCGCTTTCAGACCGGCGCGCCGGCGTGGACGCATCTCAACAAGGTGATGGCAATCGCGGTCGGCCAGCGCGAGGCGCGGCTGGTGGTGCTGGACGTCTACCGCATCACCTGAGCGCACGCGTCGCCGATTGCGCTCACAGCCGCTCGGTTTCGGCAGCGCGCGGCTGCCATTTCATCAGGCGGCGCTCGATGGTGCCCACCAGCGCGTCGAGCAGCAGCGCGAAACCGGTCAGCACCAGGATGCCGGCCATCACGGTGTTGATGTCGAACGTGCCTTCGGCCTGCAGGATCAGATAGCCGACGCCGCGGCTCGACCCCAGGTACTCGCCGACCACGGCGCCGACGAACGCCAGTCCCACGGAGGTGTGCAGCGAGCTGAACACCCAGCTGGTGGCGCTTGGCAGGTACACGTGGCGCAGCAGCGCGCGCCGATCGGCCCCCAGCATGCGCGCGTTGTCGAGCACCACCGGGCTGACCTCGCGCACGCCCTGGTAGACGTTGAAGAAGACGATGAAGAACACCAGCGTGATGCCCAGCGCCACCTTGCTCGCGACCCCGAGCCCGAACCACACCGCAAAGATCGGCGCCAGGATCACGCGCGGCATCGAGTTCAGCGCCTTGATGTAGGGGTCGAAGATGGCAGCGGCCAGCGGTGCCAATGCGAGCCACAGCCCGCACGCCAGACCGAGCGCGGTGCCCAGCCCGAACGCCAGCACCGTCTCCAGCAGCGTCACCGCGAGGTGGCCATAGATGTCGCGCGAGACGAAGAACCAGCGGCCGATGCGGCCGAAGATCTTCAACGGCTCGCCGAAGAAGAACGCTGCCTGCTGGTCATCGCTGAACACCAACGGGGGCACCAGCCCCGGCGTGGCCAGCACATGCCACAGCCCGAACACCGCCACCAGCACGCCGGCCTGCCACCAGCGCAGGTTGGCGGCACGCGGCCGGATCAGTCGCCACATCGCTCAGGCCTTCAGCTGCAGCTGTTGCTGGTAGCCACGCAGCACCTCGTCGCGCAGCACATCCCAGATCGCGCGGTGCAGCTCGATGAAGCGCGGCAGCGCGCGCACCTCGGCCACGTCGCGCGGTCGCGCGAGGTCGATCGCGAACTCGCCGATCGGGCGTGACGCCGGCCCGGCGCTCATCACGACCACGCGGTCGCTCATCGCGATCGCTTCGTCGAGGTCGTGCGTGATGAACAGCACCGCCTTGCGTCGCGCGCTCCAGAGGGCGAGCAGTTCGTTTTCCATCAGTTGGCGTGTCTGGACGTCGAGCGCCGAGAACGGCTCGTCCATCAGGATGACGTCGGGGTCGAGCGCCAGGGTCTGGGCCAGGCTGGTGCGCTTGCGCATGCCGCCCGACAGCTGGTGTGGATAGCGGTCGCCGAAGCCCGCTAGGCCCACCCGCTTGAGCCACGCGTCGGCCTGCTCGCGCGCCGCGTCGGCGGCAATGCCGCGGAACTGCAGCCCCGCCATGACGTTGGAGCGCGCGGTGCGCCAAGGCATCAGGCTCTCGCTCTGGAACATGTACCCGGCGCGCCGGTTGATGCCTTGCAACGGGTGACCGAACGCACGCACCGCGCCGGCGCTCGGCGTCAGCAGGCCCGCCGCGACGTTGAGCAGCGTGCTCTTGCCGCAGCCGGTGGGGCCCACCACCGAGACGAACTCGCCGTCGGCCACCGTGAGACTGACGTCGCGCACCGCGGTGTACGGCGCGCTCGGGGCGTCACGGCTGGCAAAGGTGCAGGTGACGGCATCGAGTTCGAGGGCGGGGGTCATTCGGATTCAAGCCTGCACCAGACTCCTCCATGCCCGGGCTTGCAATCCCGGGCGGCTCGACAGGCGAGCGGCATTCCGCTGGGACTGCCGCTGCTGCGGCCTCACCCCTTCGGGTACTTGGCGTTGGCCTTCTTGACGAACTCGTTGGTGTAGACCGCCGTGAGGTCGACCTTCGCGTCGGCGATCTCGGGATCGATGCTGGCCAGCGCGCGAAACGCGGTGTCGGGCCCCTTCTCGGGGATCATGCCGTCGGGTGAGAGCGCGCCCTTGGCGGCCAGGAAGGCATCGATGTAGATCGCGCGGTCGCCCAGCAGATACGCCTCGGGCACCGCCTTGATGATGTCGGCCGGCCCCGCGGCCTGGATCCACTTGTCGGCACGCACGATCGCATTGGCCAGCGCCTGCACGGTGGCCGGGTTCCTGTCGACGAACTCCTGCTTGGCATACAGGCAAGCCGACGGCATCGGCCCGCCGAACACCTTGTCGGCCTCGGCCACCACGCGCGTGTCCGAGACGATCTTCAGGTCACCCGAGCGCTGCAGCAGCGTGATGACCGGATCGAGGTTGCTGAGCGCGTCGATCTGCCCCGAGCGCATGGCGGCCACCGCGCCGCTGGACGCCCCCACGCCGATGAAGCTGACGTCGCTCGGCTTCAGCCCCGCCTTCGCGAGCACGAAGTTCGCCATCACGTTGGTCGAACTGCCGGGCGCGGTGACGCCGATCTTCTTGCCCTTCAAATCGGCCACGCTCTGAAAGTTGGGCATCGACTTCGGGTTGATGCCGAGCACGATCTGTGGCGCACGCCCCTGCAGCACGAAGGCACGCAGGCGCTGCCCCTTGGGCTGCATGTTGACGGTGTGCTCGAACGCGCCCGACACCACGTCGACGCTGCCGCCGACCAGCGCACGCAGCGATTGCGCGCCACCGGCGAAGTCGTTGATGGTGACTTCGAGCCCCTCGGCCTTGAAGTAGCCGAGCGATTCGGCGATCGACAGTGGCAGGTAGTACAGCAGGTTCTTGCCGCCGACGGCCAGGCCGACCTTCGGCTTCTCCAGCACCTGTGCGCGTACGAGCACGGGCGCGGCGAGGCATGCGGGCAGCGCGCTGATCAGGGTGCGGCGTCTCATGGCATTTCTCCAATGCAGCGAACTACGAAGCGGTGGCTGGCAATGTACCCAAGCGAAGGCAAGCTGCCAGCCCGGGCCTGCCCTGAACCCGCACAATGGATCGTCCACCACTGCGGAGCCCGGCGTCGTGACGACCCCAGCCATTGCCCTGATCACCGGTGCCGGGCGCGGCATCGGCGCGGCCACCGCACGGCTGCTCGCCGCGCGCGGCTGGGACATCGCGATCAACTACGCGCGCGACGAGGCCGCGGCGCAGCAGGTGGCGGGCGACGTGCGCGCGGCGGGCCGGCGTGCGCTGCCGGTGCGTGCCGATGTCGCCGACGAGGCCGCGGTGCTGGCGATGTTCGATGCGGTCGATCGCGGGCTCGGGCGCCTGGGTGCTCTCGTCAACAACGCCGGCATCGTCGACATCAAAGCGCGCCTGGACGAGATGACCACGGCGCGCTGGCGCCGCATGCTCGACGTCAACGTGTTCGGCACGCTGCTGTGCTCGCGCGAAGCGGTCAAGCGCATGAGCACGCGCCACGGCGGCGCCGGCGGCGTGATCGTCAACTTGTCCAGCATCGCGGCGACGCTCGGCGCGCCGGCGATGTACGTCGACTACGCGGCCAGCAAGGGCGCGATCGAGACCCTCACGGTCGGGCTCGGCCGCGAGCTCGCGGCCGAAGGCGTGCGCGTGGCCGCCGTGAGCCCGGGCATCATCGACACCGAGATCCATGCCGCCAGCGGCGACGCCGCGCGTGCACACAAATTGGCATCGACGATTCCGATGCAGCGTCCCGGCACCGCGCAGGAGATCGCGCACGCGATCGCGTGGCTGGTATCGGACGAGGCGAGCTACGTCACCGCCACCGTGCTCGGCGCGGCCGGCGGACGCTGAGCACCGGACGCCTCGCTGCGCCACGCGGGCGCGGCCCACCGAGCGCGTCGTTACAGCCTTGGCCCGCAGGCGCACGGCGCCCATTCAAACGAGGGCGTCGGCCCGTGGCTGCGGGATGCGCGCGCGCGGCTGCGTGATCACACTCTTGCGCAACGCGCGGTGGTGGGACGCGCGAGGGAGCGAAGGCGATGCCGATGGCACCCGAACAGCGCGAAGAGCGGGCCAACACGGCCAGCCATGCGTTCGGGATGCTGCTCGCGCTGGTGGCGCTGCCGGTGCTGGCGGCCGACGACGCGGCGCACGTCGGTGCACGCCACCTCGGCGTGTGGGTGTTCGTCGCGACGATGCTGCTGGTGTACGCGATGTCGTCGGCCTACCACGCGGCGCCCGCAGGGCCCGCCAAGGGCATGCTGAAGCGGCTGGACCATGCAGCGATCTATTTGTTCATGGCCGGCACGTTCACGCCGTTCGCACTCGGCCATGCGTTCGGGGCGCCGCTGCTCGGGTTGGTGTGGGCGGTGGCCGCCGCCGGCATGGCGCTGAAGCTGGCGGGCTATCTGCGCCAGCGCACGCTGTCGACCGCGCTGTACCTGGCGTTCGGCTGGCTCGTGATCGCCGCTGCTCAGCCGCTGCTCGCTTCGCTCGGGCGCGAGGGGCTGCAGTGGTTGCTGGCCGGCGGCATCGCCTATTGCGCAGGCACGCTGTTCTTCATGTTCGATCAGCGCCTGCGCTTCGGCCATCTGGTGTGGCACCTGTTCGTGCTGGCGGGCAGCGGCTGCCACTTCGTGGCCGTGTTGAAGCACGCCACCTAGGCGCGGCCGCCGCGCGGGTTCAGCGCCGCTCGACGATCAACGGCACCAGCTGCAACTCGGCGCGCAGGCGATCGGCCGCGCCAGTGGCGTCGGCGCGCGTGCGGTACGGACCCGCCTGCAGGCGGTGCAGGTCGCGGTCGGTGAACACCGCGAGCGATGGTGCGAGCCAATCGAGCTCGCGCTCGACCTTGCGTTGGAAGTCGAGCGCGCCATCGCGCTCGCGAAACGCGCCCAGCTGCAGCCAGAAGCCCGGCGGCGCCAGCGCGATCGGGCGCGGCGGCGCGCGCGGCACGTCGTCGTCGGGCGCGGCCGCATCGCCAGGACCCGCATCGCTGGTGCTCGAGGGCGGCGCGACCGCCACCGCCGTCACGCCACCGGCGGGCAGGTCGGGCGCGGTGACCGGCGGCGGAGCGGCGGCTGGCGTGGTGGTCGCAGCCACCGCTGGCGGGGGCGCGGCAGCCAGCGCGCGACCTTCGGTGCCCATGCGCCACGCGCCGGTGCGAATCGCTTCTTGCGTGATGCGCTCCACCTCCACCGGCGCTACCGCGTTCAGCACGCCGAGCTTCAGCGCCGCGGTGTAGCTCAGATCAATCACGCGGCCGGCATGGAACGGGCCGCGGTCGTTGATGCGCACGATCACCTCGCGGCCGTTGGCCGGGTTGCGCACGCGCGCGTAACTCGGGATCGGCATCGTCTTGTGGGCAGCGGTCATCGCGTACATGTCGTACGGTTCGCCGCTCGAAGTGGGCCGGCCGTGGAACTTGCGGCCGTACCACGACGCCAGCCCGCGCTCGCTCAACGCAGCGTCGCTGGCGAGCGGCGTGTAGGTGCGGCCGAACACTTCATACGGCTTGTTCGGTCCGCCGTTGCGCAGCGGTTCGAGCCGCGGTTCGGCGTCGGGCACCTGCGCCAGATTGGGCGGCGGGTTGGCGCCGGGCCCGTCTCGGCCGGGGGCCGGTGCCCGCGGCGCGCGCGTGCTCGAGCAACCAACCACGGCGAGCAGCACGACCACGAGCAGCGCTCGTGTCGATCGCCGGTGCAGCCGCTGCATGGCTGCGACCATACCCGATCGCGCCGCATGCAGTACGCTCGCCGGCGCGCCGGCTGCGTGCCGGCCCCCGCAGCAACCGGAGCCTCGCATGAAGACGCGCGCAGCCGTGGCCTGGAAGGCCGGCGCCCCGCTGACGATCGAAACCGTCGACCTCGCAGGCCCGCGCGTCGGCGAGGTGCTGGTCGAAGTGAAAGCCACCGGCATCTGCCACACCGATCACTACACGCTGTCGGGGGCCGATCCCGAAGGGCTGTTCCCGGCGATCCTCGGCCACGAAGGCGCCGGCGTGGTGGTCGACGTGGGCCCGGGGGTCGCGTCGCTGAAGGCGGGCGACCACGTGATCCCGCTGTACACGCCCGAGTGTCGGCAGTGCAAGTTCTGCCTGTCGCGCAAGACCAACCTGTGCCAGGCGATCCGCGCC
>Ga0068860_100001654_pt1 | contig 23842 bp, 23 predicted proteins | sample KBSSwiS32_FD_66597 | JGI IMG/M metagenome (GOLD analysis project Ga0068860, IMG submission 66597) | Switchgrass rhizosphere microbial communities from Kellogg Biological Station, Michigan, USA - KBS Switchgrass S3-2 | ecosystem: Host-associated > Plants > Roots > Rhizosphere > Soil ...
GAAACAGCAGGCCCGCGACTGCCGCGGGAATGGTCCCAACCGCGAGCTGGAGCGCCAGGCGGCGGGGGACGAAATCCTCCCCTTCGACTTCTCGCCCGGTGAAGAACCCGACGATCAGATCCTTCAATTCGCGGCGGTAGAACGCGATCACGGCGAGCAGCGTCCCGGTGTTGGTCGCGATGTCGAACTCGAGCCCCTGATCCGCCCAGCCGAGCAGGCGCGGCAGCAGGATCAAATGCCCGGACGAGCTGATGGGCAGGAATTCGGTGATCGCTTGGACGAGGGCGAGGATCGCGGCGTGATCGAGGCGCAAAGGGTGCTTCTCCCAGGGGGCGGCGTAGCGGGAACCGCAACGGCGGGCGGATTCTACGGCATCCTCCCCACCCCTTGAGGCTATACTTCCGGCGCCTTCCGCCCCCTTCGAACGGGGGGCCTTTCAAGGAATCCCTGATGCGCACACTCTTCGTCACCGGCGGAGCCGGTTTCATCGGCTCCAATTTCGTGCGGCTCGCGCTCGCCGAGACCGGCGACCGGATCGTCGTCTTCGACAAGCTGACCTACGCCGGCCGGCCGGAGAATCTCGCCGACTTCGAGGCCGATCCGCGCTATGCGTTCGTCCTTGGCGACATCGCGGATCGCGAAGCGGTCCGACGGGCGTTCGCCGAACATCGCCCCGCCGCGGTGCTCAATTTCGCCGCCGAGAGCCACGTCGACCGGTCGATCGAAGATCCGGGCGCGTTCGTGCGGACCAACGTCACCGGCTGTTTCGAGCTGCTCGACGCGGCGCGGCACTTCGTCCGCGAGCTGGGCGCGGCAGAGCGCGAGGCGTTCCGCTTCCTGCACGTCTCGACCGATGAGGTCTATGGCAGCCTGGGACCCACCGGCGCGTTCACGGAAAATACGGCTTACGCGCCGAACTCCCCTTATGCCGCTTCCAAAGCGGGCGCCGACCATCTGGTGCGCGCCTACCACGAGACGTTCGGCCTGCCGACTTTGCTCACCAACTGCTCGAACAACTACGGTCCCTACCAGTTCCCCGAAAAGCTGATCCCGCTGATGATCTTGAACGCGCTCGAAGGGAAGCCTTTGCCGATCTACGGCGACGGCAGCAACGTGCGCGATTGGCTTTACGTCGAAGACCATTGCCGCGGCCTGCTCACCGTGCTGGAGTCCGGCGTGCCGGGCGAGAAGTACAACCTCGGCGGCCGGAGCGAACGGACCAACCTTGAGATCGTCGACGCCCTCTGCGCCGCGCTCGAAGAAGAGCGTCCGGCGGCCGAGAACGCGGCGCTCCGCGCGAAGGGAATCGGCTCGTACCTCGACCTCAAATCCTTCGTCACCGACCGGCCCGGGCACGACCGGCGCTACGCGATCGACGAGACCAAGATCCGCACCGAGCTGGGCTGGCAGCCGCAGCACGATTTCGAAACCGGCCTCGCCGAAACCGTCCGCTGGTACCTCGCAAACCGCGCTTGGTGCGAAGCGATCCAATCGAGCTTCCGAGAACGCCTGGGGAGCCTCTGATGAAATTCATCCCGACCCAGATTCCCGACGTCATGATCGTCGAGCCGGATATCTTCCGCGACGACCGCGGGCATTTCTTCGAGGCCTACCACGCGGAAAAATACGCCGTGGGCGGCATCGACCAGCCGTTCGTCCAGGACAACCAGTCGCACTCGATTCGCGGCACGCTGCGCGGCCTGCACGCCCAACGGCTACAGCCGCAAGGCAAGCTCGTGCGCGCTCTTTCCGGCGAGATCTTCGACGTCGCGGTGGACATTCGTCCCAGCTCGGCCACGTTCGGTCGCTGGGTGGGCGCGATCCTCTCCGCTGAAAACCGCCACCAGCTCTGGGTACCCGCCGGCTTCGCGCACGGCTTCGCGGTCCTTACCGATACCGCCGACGTGCTCTACAAATGCACCACGCTCTACCGCCGCGACGACGAGATCGGAATCCTCTGGAACGATCCCGAGATCGGCATCGACTGGCCGCTGCTCTCTCCCCCGCTCCTGTCGCCCAAAGACGCCGCGGCGCCGCGGCTCGCCGAGATTCGCGACCAGCTTGTCGGTTGATGGTTTGGCGGCCCTCCTTACGATGACCGAATTTTCCGCCGAGGACCTGGAGCAGCTTGCCGCCCGCGGCATCTCCCGGCAGGAAGCCGGGCGGCAGCTCGCCCTGCTGCTCCATCCGCCGGCGCCCGCCCGGGTCCTGCGCCCCTGTTGCGTTGGCGACGGCATTCGCCGGATCGACGAAGCGGAGATTGTGGACCAGGTCCGCGTAGCGGAATCCGTCGCGCGCGAAGGACGCGTCTCGAAGCTGGTCCCGGCCTCGGGCGCCGCGAGCCGAATGTTCCAGGCGCTCGCGGCCGATCTCGAAAACTTGGCCGAAGACGAACCCACGGCCGCTAGCACCGAGCCGAGCGAACCCTCGGCGGAGACCGCGCGGCTGCTCGCCGAGCTCGACCGGATGCCGTTCGCCGACCCGCTCGGCGCGGCGCTCGCGGCCCAGGGGCACGATCTGTCGACCCTCCGCCAGGCCGGCCGGCGCCGCGAGATCCTGCGGACTCTCCTCCACCCCTCCGGCCTGGGATACGCGGACCTCCCCAAGGGCCTGATCCCGTTCCATCGCGCGGAGCCCGCCGGGCGGACGCCGTTCGAGGAGCACCTGCGCGAGGCGGCCGCGCTGATTCGCGACGCTTCGGGCGTCTGCCGGCTCCACTTCACCGTCGCGCCCGAGTACGAGCCGCGGTTTCGGGCGCTGCTCGACGAGCTGGCGCCGCGCCTCGCGGCGGAGCTGGGCGCCCGTTTCGAGGTCGACTTCTCGATCCAACATCCGCGCACCGACACGCTCGCGCTCGACCTTTCGACCGGCGAGCCGTTCCGCACCGAAGACGGCGCCCTGCTGTTTCGTCCGGGCGGCCACGGCTCGCTGATCGAGAACCTGGCCGATCTCGCGAGTCGGGGCGCCGACCTGGTGCTGATCAAGAACGTCGACAACGTGCTGCCCGGCGGCGGACCGCCCGAGGTGCTGATCTGGAAGCGGGTGCTGCTCGGGCTCGCGGCGGACCTCGCCGAGCGGGCCGCCAACCTGCGCCGGGCGCTCGAGCGGATGATCCCGGCCGAAGATCTCCTGCGCGCCGCCGAGCGCTTCCTCGAACAGGAATTCGGCCGTGCGCCGAGCGCCTCCTCTTCGCCCGAGGAGCGAAAGCAGACGTTGATCTCCTCCCTCTCCCGACCCTTAAGGGTCTGCGGCGTGGTCGAAAACACCGGCGAGCCGGGCGGCGGCCCGTTCTGGGTCGCGGGAGAAAAAGGCGAGCCCGCGACCCCGCAGCTCGTCGAATCGAGCCAGCTCGATCCCGAACGACGCGCCGAGCTGCTCGCCGGAGCCACGCACTTCAATCCGGTCGACCTCGTCTGCGCCCTGCGGATCGGCGGCCGGCGGCTCGACCTGCTGAGCTTCGTCGATCCGAACGCCGTGTTCGTCGCCGAAAAATCCCAAGGCGGCCGGCCGCTTCTAGCCCTCGAACGCCCGGGCCTCTGGAACGGCGCGATGGCCGGCTGGAACACCCAGTTCGTCGAGGTCCCAAACGCCACGTTCGCGCCGGTGAAGACGGTGCTCGATCTGCTGCGCCCAGAGCATCAGGGGTAGACCGCCGCGATCGTCGGAGCTCGAAATCCTCGCCCCTTGGGTGTGCTTGTCCTGGGACCGCCGCCGGCTCGGCGGCGTTTTTCGCTGGGTTAACCACCGCCCTGCGCCTAAGCGCCTGAAGCCGCTCGGCGCCCGCGCCGGCGAGACGCCGGCGGTCCCAGGACAAGCACACCCAAGGCGGCATTAGCTACTGAAACCAAACGCCGCCTCCCGGCACAGACCCTTCCGAAGCCGCCGCGATAGGATCTCGTCCGGAATCGACGCGCGACCGTAGTGAGCTGTTGAAGGCGAACGTCCGCCTTCGGGAGGGGAACTTCATGAACGTATCGACCGCGCCGAGTGCTTCGAGCCAGCCGGCGACGAAATCCCGGACCAAAACCATCCTGCTGATCGTCGTCGCCATCGCGGTGATCGTCGGCCTGGCGTTGGGCGGCAAGCAGCTCTCCGGCGCGGTGATTCGCTTCGCCGAGTGGGTCCAGGGCCTCGGCGCCTGGGGGCCGCTCGTCTTCATCGTCGGTTATGTCGCGGCGACCGTGGCGTTCGCTCCGGCTTTTATTCTCACCCTCGCGGCGGGCGTCATCTTCGGCCTGGTGAAAGGCGCCCTCTACACCTTCATCGGCGCCACGATCGGCGCCTCGCTCGCGTTCCTGATCGCGCGGTATGGCGCGCGCCGGGCGATCGAGAAGAAGATCGCGGGCAATCCGAAGTTCGCGGCGATCGATCGCGCGGTCTCGAAGGAAGGACTGAAGATCGTCTCGCTGCTCCGCCTGTCGCCGGTCTTTCCGTTCAACCTGCTCAACTATGCGCTCGGCCTCACCAAGGTCCGGTTCATCGACTACCTGCTCGGCTGCTTCGCGATGATCCCGGGCACGATCCTCTACGTCTATTACGGCACGGCGGCAGGGAGCCTCGCGGAGGTCGCGAGCGGCAAGGCGGGGGGCCAGGGCGCCACGAAATGGATTTCACTCGGTGTCGGCATCCTCGCCACGATCATCGTCTCGACTTTCATCACGCGCTTGGCGAGCAAGGCGCTCAAAACCCAGCTCGATGCTCCCGAGGCACCGAAGGATAGAGCCCGCTCATGAACGAAGCCCGCGCGTTGATCGAGCCCCAGGACGAGCACAACACCAAGCTGCTCGGCTACGTCCACCCGTCGACCTGGACGAACCCAATCCCGAAAGCGCGCTATCACCTGGTGGTGATAGGAGCCGGCACCGCGGGTCTGGTCTCCGCCGCGGGCGCCGCGGGCCTCGGCGCGAAAGTGGCCCTGATCGAGCGCAACCTGATGGGGGGCGACTGCCTGAACGTCGGCTGCGTTCCGTCCAAGGGCGTGATCAGCGCGGCCCGCTCCTGGCAAGCCGCGCGCGAAAGCCGCGAGCGATTCGGCGGTCCGGAAGCCAAAGGCGAAGGCGATTTCGGCCACGCGATGGAACGGATGCGGCGCCTGCGAGCCGGGATCGCGTTTCACGACAGCGTCGAGCGGTTCTCGAAGCTCGGGATCGACGTCTTCCTCGGCGACGGCAAATTCACCGGCCCGCATTCGATCGAGGTCGGAGGCCAAACGCTGCGCTTTCGCAACGGGGTGATCGCGACCGGAGGGCGCGCGATCGCGCCGCCGATCCCCGGACTCGCCGAAGCGGGCTACCTCACCAACGAGACGATCTTCGAGTTGACCGAGGTGCCGAAGCGGCTCGCGGTGATCGGCGGCGGACCGATCGGCTGCGAGATGGCGCAGGCTTTCCGCCGCTTCGGAACCGAAGTCACCCTGCTCGACAAGGACGGTCACGTTCTGATCCGAGAAGACGCCGACGCCGCGGAGATCGTCCAGAAAGCGATGCTCGCGCACGGCGTGCGGCTCGAATTCCACACCAAGATCCAGAGCGTGGCCAGGCGCGGAGATGAAAAAGTCATCACGTTCGAAGCGGCCGGCGGTGCGAAGAAAGAGCTGGCGGTCGATCACGTCCTGGTCGCCGCGGGCCGGGCGCCGAACGTCGAGGGCCTCGGTCTCGAAGCCGCGGGGGTGAAATACGGCAAGGCCGGCGTCCTTGTCAGCGATCAGTTGCGCACCAGCAATCCGAAGATTTTCGCCTGCGGCGACGTCTGCTCGAAATTCCAATTCACCCACGTGGCCGACGCGCAGGCGCGGATCGTGATTCAGAACGCCCTCTTCTTCGGCCGCAGCAAGACGAGCGCGCTCACCATCCCCTGGGCGACGTACACGACGCCGGAGATCGCCCACGTCGGGATGTACGAGAGGGACGCGAGAGAAAGAGGGATCGAAGTCGACACGCTCACCGTGCAACTCGACACGGTCGACCGGGCGATCCTGGACGGCGAGGACGAAGGTTTCCTGCGCATCCACCTGAAGAAAGGCACCGACCAAATCCTCGGCGCAACCCTGGTCGCCGAGCACGCGGGCGACATGCTCGGCGAGCTCTGTTTAGCCGTCACCCACAAGATCGGCCTGGGCAAAATCGCCAGCGTGATCCACCCCTACCCCACCCAAGGCGAAGTGATCAAGAAAGCCGCCGACGCCTGGCGCCGCACGAAACTGACGCCGGGTGTGAAGAAATTCTTCGAACGGTGGTTCCGGGTGTTCCGGTAGGGGATTCGCGCGAATCGACGCTCGGCCACCCAGGCGTTGGCCTGGGATCCCAAGGGCCTGGGGTGACCATGCAGACAAGAGGTAAGATCTATCCATGATGACGCTCACCGGACGTCTCCAAGGCAATTTGATCACCCTCGACGAAAAACCGGCCCAGCTCGAAGGCAGGCTTCTCCGGATCGTGGTGGAGCCGATCGAAGATCCCGAGATGCAGCTTTCCGACGAAGAACAGCGCGCGGCTCTAAACGCCTGGATCGAACATGGCCCGCAAGGTCCGCTTCCGGACGACGACGATCCTTTCGCCCAGTGATTCAACGCGGCGATATTCGCTGGTTCACCCGATAAGCGCCGGCCTGTGCTCGTCTTGGGCCGCTTCGTCAACGGGGGTGGCGGATAGCCGCCGACGCGCCTACTGCAGCTGCGCGTTCGCCGCGCCCGAGGCGGGAAGGTCGATCACCAGGCGGCGGGTCGAGCCGGCGAGGAAATTACCCTGCAAATTGATCACCCTCGCCTTGCTGCCGGCTGGCGTCACGTAGACCCGCAGCGGGCCCGAGCCGGGCGCCAAAGTGACCTGGCGCTCGAAACCGCCGCCGGTCGCGCGGGAACGGAGGAACCCTCCGGTCTTGTAGCGGAACGTTTCGCGAAGGAGCTGGCGGCGATCGAAATAAACCATCACGACCCCTTCGGCCATCTCGGTGGAAAATGAGATGTTGAGCACCGCGGGGCCGGTCGCCGCTTCCGCCGCGGGCGCCGTCTCGGCATTCTCCGCCTCGGCCGGCGTTACGTCCGCGCCGGTTTCGCCCCCGGTCGGCCGGCGGGTGCCAGCCGGCCGTCCGATCCGCCCGCCCGGCGGCGCGGTCAACTCCTTGGCCTGTTGCACCGCGAGGAGGATGCCGTTCGCCGTCGCGTTGTCCGGCTGGCGGGAAAGGACGCCGATCGCCGCGAGCGCCGCCTCGTCGTAGCGCTTCTCCGCCAGCGCCGCTTGCGCCGCGGCGAGCCCCTCTTGGACCTCCGCCGTTCGGCCCGCGGCGCCGGCGAAGGCCGCCGCCTGCGCGGTCGCCTTTTTCGCCAAGTCGCTCAGGCCGACGTGGTCCGGAGCGAGATCGACGGCGCGCGCCAGCGTCATCGCGGCGCCTGTCGCGTCGCCCGCCGCGAGCCGCTGGAGCCCCTCCTGGCGCAGACGGATCACCTCACTCTGTACCGACTGAAGCTCCGGCGCGAGCGAGCGGGAGAGCGGCGTGCCGACCCAACTCAGGGTGAGCAGAAACGCCGCGGCGGCCACCCCGACGACCGCAACGGTCCCGGCGACCAGGGCGAGCCAATGCCCAAGCCCCGAGCCGCCTTTCGGCGCGACCGGGCCGGGCGAGCCGGCCGGTGCCGCCGGAGGCGCAGCGATCGAAGGAGGCGAAAGCTCCCCGCTCGACTCGACGACTTCCGGAACCGGCGCAACGACGGGAAACGGCGGCGGCGTCAAAGTAGCCACGGCCACCGGATCGGCAGCCGGGATCGGCGCGGCGGCCGGAGGGGTGACCGGGGCGATCGGAACGACCGGAGCGACCGGAGCCACCGGCGCGGCGGCCACATGGGAGGGGAACTCGACCGTCGCGGGCGGCGTCACGAGCGTCTCGTGGAGCGCCGCGACCGAAGCGTCGCCCCCGGGGGGTACGAACAGCGGCTCGGTGACCGGCAGAGGCGGAAGGAGCGGCAGTTCGGGCAACAGCATCGGCGGCGGGAAGGCGTCGACGCTCTGCGTCTCGTTCAGGTCCCGATGCGCCGACCGGTTCCGCCCGGCGACCGCGGACGCCAGATCGCGCGCCAGGTCGCTCGCGGTCGAATAGCGGTCGTCGGGGCTCTTCTCCAGCGCCTTGCCCAGCACGGCGCGCAGCGCGGGCGGCAGGTCGCGCACGAACTTCTCGGGCGGGGTGAACGGCTCGTAGACGATCCGGTGCGATACCTGCGTCAGGTTTTCGCCGGCGAACGGCTTGTGCCCCGTGAGCATCTCGTAGAGCACGACGCCGAGCGAGAAGAGGTCGGCGCGATGGTCGACCTCCTTGCCCATCACCTGCTCGGGCGCCATGTAGTTCGGGGTGCCGAGCATCTGCCCTTCCTGGGTCAGATTCGAGCTGTTCAGCCGGGCGATGCCGAAATCGGTGAGCTTCACCTTGCCGTCGCCGGTCAAGATGACGTTCGCCGGTTTGACGTCGCGGTGGATCACCCCGTTGGCGTGGGCGTAATCGAGCGCCGCGGCGATCTGCGAGATGACGTCGGAGACGAACGCCAGATCGAGCGGCGCGTCGCCCTGGAGCAGCAATTTCAGGTTGGTGCCGCGGACGTACTCCATGGCGATGAAGGCGAGTCCCTCTTCGCTCCGCTCCACCACGTCGTGGACGGTGACGATGCCGGGGTGCGACAGGATGCCGGCGCTCTGCGCCTCGCGGATGAAGCGGGCGCGGAACTGCTCGATGTCGCGGTCGCCGACCGAGAAGCCGAGGCGAAACGTCTTCAAGGCCACGAGCCGCCCGATCAGCGGATCGCGCGCCAGGTAGACGATGCCCATGGCGCCTTTGCCGAGCTCCTCGCGGATCTCGTAGCGCCCGAGCGTTTGGGGAAGAGAAGGGGGCATGCGTCGGTTCGTCTCGCCGTTGGGAAACGGGGATTGTAGCAGCTTCCGGAGCGGCCTTGGCCGCCCACCTAAACTCCTCCGAACAAGCCATTTAACCCGAGTCGCAAAAACCTCTGTGCTATCATCCGCCACCTCGATTTCAGCCGCGAATGCACCAGCCATCCGATCCGCGCTTCGCACCGCGATTCATCTGATTGCCAAGGAGGCACCGGGATGCAGGTCGACAGCTCCGACAAGATTCGCAACCTCGCGTTGGCGGGTCACAACGACACCGGAAAGACCACCCTCGCGAGCGCGCTCGCCTTTACCGGGGGGATTACCACCCGCTTGAACCGCGTCGAAGACGGCAACACTCTCACCGACTTCGACAAGGAAGAGATCGAGCGCGGCATTTCGATCGGAATCGCGACCTCCTTCGTCCCGTGGCGCGGACACAAAATCAACCTGATCGACTGCCCCGGCTATGGCATCTTCTTTACCGAAACCCGCGCCGCCCTGCGCGCCGCCGACGCGGTCCTGCTGTGCGTCAGCGGCGTCGCCGGGGTCGAGGTCAACACCGAAAAGGTCTGGCAAACCGCGGCGGAGGCCGAGCTGCCGGTCGCGATCCATCTCGCCAAGATGGACCGCGAGCGCGCGGATCTCGACCGCTCGCTGGCGAGCCTCCAGAAGGCGTTCGGCCGCGCGGTCTTGCCCATCCAGCTGCCGATCGGCCGAGAGGCGGGCTTTTCCGGCGTGATCGACCTGGTGCGAATGAAGGCCTATCGCTACGTCAAGGACGGCAACGGCAAGGCCGAGGCGGGCGAGATTCCGGCCGATCTGCTCGAAGAGGCGCAAGCCGCCCGCGCGACGCTGGTCGAAGCGGTCGCCGAAACCGACGACGAATTGATGATGGGTTATTTCGAGCAGGGAACGCTGTCGCAGGAGAACCTGGAGCGCGGGATCAAGCAGGCGATCGCCCATCGCCAGCTGTTCCCCTTGCTGCTCGGCGCCCCGGGCCACGGCATCGGCTCGTCCGCGCTGCTCGACGCGGTGGTCGATTTCCTCCCCTCCCCCGTCGGCCGCCACTTTTCGGCCTCCGGCGGCGACGGTCACGTCGAGCTGGAAAGCGACGCCGCCGCACCGCTCGCGGCGCTGATCTTCAAGACGCTCTCCGATCCGTTCACCGGCAAGATCTCGATCCTCCGCGTGGTTTCGGGCACGCTGCCGGCCGACGCCGCGGCGTGGAATTCGCGCGTCGGCGACGTCGAAAAGGTCGGCCACCTGATGGTGCTCCAGGGCAAGCAGGGGGCCCATGTGCCGCGCCTGGTCGCGGGCGACATCGGCGGAGTCGCGAAGCTCAAAAGCACGGTGACGGGAGACACGCTGCTCGCGCCCACGACCAAGGACAAGACGCTCGCGCTCGACTGGATCACCATCCCCGAGCCCGCGATGAGCTTCGCGATCGAGCCGAAGTCGAAAGGCGACGACGAGAAGATCGGCGATGCGCTCCACCGCCTGATGGACGAGGACCTCACCCTTCGCTCCAGCCGCGATCCGGAGACCCACGAGATCCTGCTGTCCGGCACCGGCCAGCTGCACATCGAGATCGCGGTCTCCAAGCTCAAGAACCGCTACCACGTCGAGGTCAACCTCCATCAGCCGAAGGTGCCCTACCGCGAGACGATCACCAAGCCGGCCGACGGCCACGGGCGGCACAAGAAGCAGAGCGGCGGCCGCGGCCAGTTCGCCGACTGCAAGATCAAGATCGAACCGATGGGGCGCGGCGAGGACTTCGCGTTCGTCGACGAGATCTTCGGCGGCGCGATCCCGCAGAACTACCGGCCCGCGGTCGAAAAAGGCATCCAGGAGGCGCGCCGCCGCGGCTACCTCGCGGGCTATCCGGTGGTCGACTTCCGCGTCCGCCTGCTCGACGGCCAGTACCACGACGTCGACTCCTCCGAGCTGGCGTTCAAGATCGCCGGCTCTTTGGGTCTCAAGGATGCCTTGGCGAAAGCGGGCGTCACGCTCACCGAGCCGATCATGAAGGTCGAGATCGACACGCCGGACGATTTCACCGGCGACATCATGGGCGACCTTTCGCACCGCCGCGGCCGCCCCTCGGGCATGGAGACCACCTCCTCCGGCCAGATGATCAAGGCGCAGGTGCCGATGGCCGAAATGCTCAACTACGCCCCGGCGCTCCGCTCGATGACCCAGGGACGCGCGAGCTTCCACATGGAGTTTTCGCACTACGAAGAAGTGCCGCGCCTGGTGCAGGACAAGATCGTCGCCGAGGCGAATCGGCACCGGAAGCATGAAGAAGAAGAATGACGAATCGAGAATCTAGGTTGAAGGACCCGAAACGGAGAGAGCTTTGATTCCAGCCACCCAAATGCGCGTCGGCATGTGCATCCTGTTCGAAGGAAACATCTGCCGCATCATGAGCGTCCAGCACGTAACCCCCGGCAACTGGCGCGGATTCGTCCAAGCCAAAATGCGGGGATTGAAGACCGGCAACAGCTTCGAGCACCGCTTCGGCTCGACCGAAAAGATCGAGCGGGCGATCCTCGACACGAACCAGATGGAGTATCTCTACTCCGACGGTTCGGGGCATCACTTCATGAACCAGGAGAACTACGAGCAGGTCACCCTCGACGACGAGATCCTCGGCGACTCGATGCTCTACCTGCTGCCGAACACCGTCCTCCAGGTCGATTTCTACGAGGAGAACCCGGTCGGCATCGAGCTGCCGAACACGGTCGTCCTCGAAGTGGTCGAGACCGAGCCGGGCATGAAGGGCGCGACCGCCAGCTCCTCCTACAAGCCGGCGAAGATGGAGACCGGCCTCGTGGTCCAGGTGCCGCCATTCATCGAGCCGGGGGTGAAGATCATCATCGACACCCGCGAGAACAAGTACTTGTCGCGGGCGTAGGGGAAGCCCTCACCCCCGTCCCCTCTCCCAGCCGCACTCCCACCGCCCGGGAGAGGGGCGCCCCCACCCGAGATGTCGTTCTTCCCCCTCCCGGCTGGGCGGGAGTGCGGATGGGAGAGGGGGACCGAGGGGGTGAGGCGGATTCGGCACCAGCAACGGGTACGGATTGATCGCCCGGCTGCCGATCCGGTAGACCCCGAAATGAAGGTGCGGCGGCGTGCCGTTCGCGTTGCCCGACGTGCCGACGTAGCCGAGCAGGTCGCCCACCTCCACCCAATCCCCGACCTTCGGTTCGTCGAATGCGTCGAGGTGCGCGTAGTAATACGACAGCGCCCCGGCGCCGAACACCTGGACGAACCGGCCTCCGAGCCGGTTCCAGCCGCGCCCGGTGACGAAGCCCCGCGCCGCGGCCGTGACGTGGTTGCCGCGCGGAGCGAATATGTCGATCCCCTCGTGCCGCCGGCCTTCGCTTCGCGCCGCCCCCCAGGTGTCTTCGAGATCTTTGGGCTTGACATCCTCGACCGGGATCGGCAGCACGATCGGAGCGGGATCGAAGGCGAGCCGCACGGCGCGCCCGGCATTGAACAGTGGCCACCGGACCGGCCAGGCGATCAGGACGACCAGAGCGAGCAGGACGATACGCCGGCAGCCGTGGCGTCGGCGAGCCGGAGGAGACTTCGAAGCCTTCGGAGAGCCGGTCACGAACGCGAGGGTACAATTCCGAGCATGCCCAGGTCGATGCCCCGCCAGGTTTTCTTGCTCTGTGCAGCGCTCGCGTTAGGGTCCGCCGAGGTGATGGCTGCCGGAGCGCAAAAGCCTGCGCCGCTCTCGCCAGCCGACCGCGCGCGTCTGGAAAAAGGCGAGATCCTTGTCGGATCGACCGACATCTCTGGAACGAACTTCAAGGAAGGAATCGGCCGCGCGCTGATTCCCCTACCGATCGAACGGGTCGAACGCGCGGTGGCCGACGTCCTCCACTACGAAGAATTCATGCCCTTCCTCGAATCCTCGACCGCCGAGCCGCAGCCCGACGGCTCGATCCTTTCCCGCCAAAGGCTCGACCTTCCTGGCCTCCTCGGCTCCCGCGACCTCGCCGCGCGCTTCAGCTTCGCCCGCCCAACGCCCACGACCTATTCGGTCACCTGGAAATCACTCCCCGGCAGCGAAGTGCGCGACCAACACGGCTCCTTCGTCCTAGCACCGCTCGGCAACGACACCCTCGTCACCTGCCGCTTCTTTTTGGATCCCGGGGGAGCCCCCGCGTTCCTGGTGAACCCCCAGACCGAGCGCTCGGTGGGCTGGATTCTCGACGGGCTGCGCCAGCACGTGAACCGGGGGCGGTACGCCGGCAGCACGTCCTTGCTTCGCCATCAGAACCAACTCTTCACCTTATCGCCGAACCGGTTGGCCAAGGCTTTCGCCTGCTCCATCCGGATGCGGGCCGGCATGGTCCATTCCTCTTGGTTGATCCGAGCGTGCAGGGCTCGCGCGTGTTCGGGGTTCGACAGGTCCGTTGCGGGCGCGATCATATCTGCATGGATCGCTCCGATGTGCGGGCCGAGCGCGTCCCGGTGATCGGGAGGAATGGTGTCCATCAACGCGTCCAAACGGCGGGTCAGCTCCATTTGATTGCGGGTTCTGCGACCCGTCCCCCGCTTTGCATGGTACTGGCGACTGGGCATTTGATGCTCGGCGCGGATCGGGTTTTCTTCGGTCGTGATGTTTTGGTGCTCTTCGGGGTCGGTCCAGAGGGCCTTCTCGATCGGATCCTGAACTGCATCGGTAGGGTCGTTGTGCCACATGATGTCCCCCGTGGTACCGGCGAGATTGTGGCGCGCGTGCCCGAGCTCATGTCCCAACGTGAGGAAGCGCGGAGCCAAGATCGCCTCGCCGTGTTCACCGGAGCCGTAGTCGTCGAGCGAGGCCGGGGCGTTGGCACGCGCCGCAATACTTACGGTCGAACCGGTACCGGCGCCCCGCCGACCACGGACCTGGGTCGCGTGTTCCAAGTTATGCGGAACCGCGGCGGAACTTGCGCCACGCTGGATCCAGATCCGCTTGCGTCTGTCCTCTTGATCCGCGTCGAGCGTATTGAGCAGTCTGCGGCCGTGATCGCCTTGCAGAAGCTTCGCGAGGCTCGAGAGGGTCTCGGTGCGAAAGTCGTCGTCTCCTTGGATATGAACATTTCCCGATCCGGTGCGGATCCGATCCCAACGCCGGCGCGCCTGCTTCGCGTCGCCCTGGTCGACGGTGTTCGGGAGCCAGAGCTGGTCGCCGCCTTGGATCGCCTGCCGGGTCGCCGCGATATGGTGGTCTTCGCTTTCACGCAGCACGGAGAACAGGGCTTTTCGAGCGTCGTCTCCGGTTGTCGGGTTGTCGCGCAGGTGGGAATTAATCCGCTGGTCGATCCCGTGGAGCATCTCGAACTGCCGATTTCGGTGTTCCTGCTCGTGTCCCTCTTGCGGTGCGGCGCCAACGTGGTCGTTGAACGCTTCGATTTGGGGCCTGAGCTGATCGCGGAGAGCCTCCGGCAGATCACCCAGGTGGTCGGTGGTGAGGGCGCGCTGGATCGGCGCGGACGTCGTCCCGCCTCGGGGCACCGGCCGGGGAGCCACCAGCGCCTCGAGCCGATGTCCGAAGCGCGACGCGGTCGCCAGATCCGGACTCGATGCGCGCACCACGATCCCTTCCGAACGAAATCGCGCCGCGGCGGGCGACGAGGATGGAGACGAAGATCGAGCGATCGACGCAAGCATCGGCGGAGAGCCCTCTGGATCTATGACCGTTGAATGCTAACACCAACGATCGGATCGAGGGTAGTGGCCGGCCGGCGTCGAGCGAGGACGGAAAAGGATCAACCGCCCTCGCTCCGATCCGGCGCGCGATCAGGCGGCGGCGGTCGCCGCCTGGGCCGGCTGGTAGCCGCCGGGGGTCAACCGGGCCGCGATCGACAGGCGGTTCCAGGCGTTGATCGCGGCGATCGCGAGAGTCAGGTTCGACAGCTCTTTTTCGTTCAGCTGCTCGCGCGCCGCGGCGTGGACCGCGTCGGGCACATGGCCCTCGGCGACGAGCGTGACCGCCTCGGTCCACTCGAGCGCGGCGCGTTCTTTTTCGGTGTAGAAGGGCGTCTCGCGCCAGGCGTCGAGCGAGTAGAGGCGCTGCTCCGTTTCGCCCAGTGCGCGCAGATCTTTCCAATGCATGTCGAGGCAGTAGGCGCAGCCGTTGATCTGCGAGGCGCGCAGGCGGACCAGGTGGAGCAGCCGCTCGTCAAGGCCGCAGGCGGCGAGGTAGGTGTCCAGGGCATCCATCGCTTCGTAAAGGCCGGGGGCGGCTTTGGCATAGTTGAGGCGCGGTCTCATCGTTGTCTCCTGTTTGATTTCGAGTCCATCCACGAAAGCGAGGATAGCTCACGGGCGGCACAGTCCATAGGTCCATTTACGGTATATTGACTGGACCATTTGAAAAGGACCCGATGCCCAAAACCATCTCCGCTCCAACTCTGGCGTTGCCGTCTCGCCCGTCCGAAGAGCCCGCCGCGCGTTGGCTCTCTTCGGCCCTACGCACGGAGATCTTGGAAGGTCGCCTAAGGCCCGGCGCGCGGCTTCCCGCCACGCGCGAGCTCGCGAGTCAAACCGGGCTGTCGCGCGGCACGATCGTCAGCGCTTTCGAGTCGCTCGCCGCGGAAGGGTACGTCGAGGGCACGACCGGCTCCGGAACCTACGTCAATCGGGTTCTGCCCGACGACCTGCTCGAAGTCGGCCGACGCTCCAACCGCGAGCCGAAAGCCCAGCGCCCGAGGCACCGTCGCCTCGCGGCGTTCGGCCGAGCGGCGCGCGAGTTTTCGGGGCTTGAACCGCACCCCGCCCGCGCTTTTCGCACCAACCTTCCCGCGCTCGACCTCTTCCCCACCACGCTCTGGGCGCAGCTGGTCGCGCGCCGCCACCGGAACGCCCCGGCGAGCCTCCTGCGCGGCTGCGGGCCGATGGGCTACCCGCCGCTCCAAGAAACGCTCGCCGAGTACCTAGCCACGCGGGGCGTCAAATGCATGCCGCAACAGATCGCGGTCGTCTCGGGCGTCCAGGAGGCGATCGATCTTTGCGCCCGGCTGTTCCTCGATCCGGGCGACCGGGTGTGTATGGAAGATCCGGGTTACCCCGGCGCGGCGCTGGTCTTCGCGGCATTGGGCGCCAGGATCTCCGCCCTACCGGTCGACGAGGAAGGGATGACGATTCCCGGCCCGCGCCAGCGCGACGCGCGGCTCGTTTATCTCACCCCCGGGCATCAATTCCCCTGCGGCGTTTGCATGAGCTTGCCGCGCCGCCTCGCCCTGCTCGAATGGGCAAGAACGACGGGTGCACCTATCCTCGAAGACGATTACGACAGCGAGTTTCGCTACTCCGGCCGGCCGGTCCCCGCGCTCCAAGGGCTCGATCGCCACGGGCTCGTGCTCTTCACCGGCAGCTTCAGCAAGGTTTTGTTCCCCTCGCTCCGGCTGGGCTATCTCGTCGTCCCGGAGGATCTGGTGGATACGGTCGCAGCGACCCGCTCGATCGGCAGCCGCCACGCGCCGCTCTTGGAACAGGCCGTCCTCTGCGATTTCATCACCGAAGGCCATTTCGGCCGCCACCTCCGCCGCATGCGAGAGATCTACGCCGAACGCTCGACCACCCTGGTCACCGCCGCCCGCGAAAGGCTTGGCGGTCTGCTTGAACTCTCCGATCTCGAAGCCGGTCTACAAACCGCCGGCTGGCTGGGAAAAGGAATCGACGGCGAGGCTGCCGCCCAGGAGGCGGAAAAGCGCGGAGTGGAGGTGACGCCGCTCAGCCGGTATACGCGAGGCAGGGTGGTGCGCGAAGGGTTGCAACTCGGGTTTGCTGCGGTCGACCCGAAGGAGATTCGGAGAGGGGTGCGCGAGCTCGCGGCGGCGTTGGAGGGGATACGGCGATGGTAGCTCCCCTCTCGCCGTGGGATATCCTTCACCACATGCCAGAGATCACCCGGCCCATCGCGTTGAGCCAATACGCTGAGGTCACGCTCCGTGCCGTCTCGGACGCAGGGCTCGGCCAGAAACTCTCGCTCGGCGGGGCGCTTGGCCTCCAGCACTACCTGGAGTATCGGTCTACCCACGATGTGGACGCTTGGTGGCATCCGTCGGCGACCTCAGGCGAACGCGAAAAGATCTTTCAAGTCGTCGAGGAAACCCTTCGCCCTTTCGGGCCGACGCGACGGCGACAGTGGAAGGAAGTTAGCAGTCTCGATCTCTTGCTCGAAGGCAAGGTGGTTTTCAGCTTCCAAGTCGCCGATCGCTCTGTCCTGATCGAGCCCACTTCGACATTACCGTGGCTCGATTTCTCGATCGACAGCCTGCCCGATCTGATCGCAAGCAAAATGGTGGCGCTCGTAGAGCGAGGTGCTCCGCGAGATTTTCTTGATATCTACACGCTATGCCAGAGGGAAGTCGTAACCCCGACCGATTGTTGGCGACTCTGGAAGGAACGGCAGGAAAGAGCGGATGGCGACACCTCACCCAATCGAGCTCGCCTGGCGGTCGAAAGCCATCTGGGACGGATCGCCCGACAACGCCCTCTCGAATCGATCGCTGATCCGGACCAGCGGCGTTCATCCGAAACCCTCCGCTGCTTCTTCCGTCAGGAGTTTCTCGATGCCTTCGTGGCTTGACGGCTCGCTCTACCCGGATATCGAGACTCCAGCCTCATTGGATTCGCATGAGGATCGGGTCGATTTCCTCGTCCGCCTCTGCGGGGCCTGGGATTTCGGCATCCTCCCCTATCAGGAAACGGTCATCGAGATCCGGAAACCGGACTGGCGCGAGGCGGTCGACTCCGCGCAGTTCCTGACATCGTCGAGCTACCATCTCGTCCGCTCCTGGCACGGCCTTCCGGAACTTCCCTACCTCGGCCAGCAATTCGCCTACATTCGGGATGATCCGTTCTTGAGCTACGTCTGAGCCTACGGTCGCCGTCCCAAGCGCCAAAGGCGCGACCTATACCAGGCTGGGGCAACGCCCCAGGCAACGGTCACGAGAAACCACCGTAGGGCTGAAAAGCCCGATTCAAAGGGCCTCGCGCGAGATCGCGCGGGCTTTCACCCCTGCGAGCAGCGCCCGCGCGACGCCCAGCTCCTCGTCGTTCACGGTGTGCGGCATGCCGGGATAGCGGCGGAGGTCGACCTTGGCACCCATTCGGCCAAGCACTTCGGCGGTCTCTTCGACCCGCCACCAGGGGACGTGCGGATCGGGGTCTCCCGCTCCGAGGAAGACCGGCACTCCGGCGAGCGACCCGGGGTAGTCGCGCGGCGTTCCGGGCGGCCCGAGCAGGCCGCCGGTGAAGCCGATCACCGCGCCGTAGTTCCGCGGGGTGCGCGCGGCGGACTCGGTCGCGAGGCAGGCGCCTTGGGAGAAGCCGAGAAGGATTGTGCGCTCGTTCGGTACACCTGCCACGGCAAGGCGTTCGACCAACGTGTCGATCACCCCGAGCGCCGAGGTGAGCCCCGGCTCGTTGCTCTCCAAAGGCGACAGGAACGTCAGCGGATACCAGGTCGACTCGTGCGCCTGCGGCGCGAGGTAGGCGACCCCGGGCACCTTGATCCGGTCGACGAGCGTGAGGATGTTCTCGGCCGAGGCGTAGCGGCCGTGGAGCAGGATCATCGCGGCGCGCGCGGTGGCGAGCGGTTCGCCGATCGCCACGACCCGCTCGCCCCTATGGGGATCGACCGGATCGGCCGGATCGGAATCGCTCACGCCGCACTCTCGGCCGAGGCAACGGCGGCCGCGGGAACCTGGAGCTTGGGCAGCGCCGCCTCGATCCGCGGCCGCGCCGCTTCGAGCCAGGGGGGAAGCTTGAGGCCCGAGCCGAGCGCCGCGAGCGGCTCGTCGAACGTGAAGCCGGGCGGATCGGTCGCCAGCTCGAACAGCACTCCCCCCGGCTCGCGGTAGTAGATCGAATGGAAATACTGCCGGTCCTGCACCGGGGTGACGTGGAGACCGCGCTCCGCGAGATCCGCGAGCCAGGCACTTTGCGCCGCGTCGTCTTCGACCCGGAACGCGACGTGATGGACGGAGCCCGCGGCAACCCGGCCGTGACCGCCCGAGGGATCTTCGAGCAGGTCGACCTGCGCGCCCGCGCCGCCCGAGCCGACTTCGAAGCGCGATCGGCCGGCACCGCTTGCGACCGAACGGAAGCCCATCGTCTCACCAAGCAAACCGACCGTCGCTCCGAGGGAATGTTCGGTGAGCGTGACCGAATGGAACCCGCGAATCGCATGGCGCTCCGAAATGCCGCTGCCCGCCCAGGGGGAGCGCTCCTCCGCTCCCGCGTGGGCGATCAGTTCCAGCTGCAGGCCGTCGGGATCGAACAGGGTGAGCACGCTCTCGCGATCGAGCCGCTCGGCCGGTTCCGCGGCGAGGACGCCTTGGCTCGCCAGCCGATCGCGCCAGTAGCCGAGCGCCCCTTCGGGCACCGAGAACGCCGTTGCGCTCGTCTGGCCCACGCCTCGGCTGCCGCGCACCGCATGCGCCCAGGGGAAGAAGGTGAGGATGCTCCCCGGAGTCCCCGCCTCGTCGCCGTAATACAGATGGTAGGTACCCGGATCGTCGAAGTTGACCGTCCGTTTGACCAGCCGCAGGCCGAGCAGGCCGACGTAAAAATCGACGTTTCTCTGGGCGTCTCTCGCGATGGCGGTGACGTGATGAATCCCTTCGATCCCCGATTTGACCACCCCGATCAGGCCTCCATCCAGGCCATCGGGACGGCGATCGCGGCGGCGCAGGCGAGCAGCGTCCCGGCAAGCCAAGGAAACGCGGGACTCCCTACCGCGGCGCGCAGGATTGGCAGCCAATGCTCGCCGCCCGCCGTGCCGCTCCAGAGCATCAGGGCGACGACGGCCAGCGCGAATCCGCCAACGATCGCGAGAGCCGGGCGCCAGAGCGCACCGACCGAGAACAGAGGGGGTGGCGCGGCGACGCGAAACGCCGGCATGGAAACCGAGCGGCGCGGCGCATGCCGCGGCTCCTCTCGAACCGCGGCCATCACCGAGGCGGTCAGATCGGGCGCGGGACGCGGCGCCCGCGCTTCGAGCAGCCAGGCGTCGAGAACGGTCGCTTCAGACGGCTTGGCGGTCAGGTCGGACATACCCTCTCCTTGGTTCCCGCCGCTCCGAGCAGCGGCGCCAGGCGACGTTCGAGCAGATGGCGGGCGCGGTGGAGCTGCGACTTGAGCGTCCCCTCGGGGACCCCCAGGCTCGCCGCCGCCGCCGCGAGATCCATCTCGTGAAAATAGAACAGATGGACCGCTTCGCGGTAATGAACGGGAAGCTCGTCCACCGCGCGGCGCACCCAGCGCTCCCGCTCCCGCCGCTCCGCCGGATCGGCCGCGGGGGGTTGCCGCTCTCCTTCCGCCGCCTCGATCGGCAGGCTCTTCGGTTTCTCCCGGCGCAGCCAGGAGCGGTAGCTGTTGGTGGCGATCGCAAACAGCCAGGTCGAAAACGCCGCGTCTCCGCGCCAGTGGGCGAGCGCCCGATAGGCCTTCAAGAACGCGTCCTGCGCCATCTCCTCGGCCGCGCCGGTCTCGTCGCTGAAGCGATAGGCGAGCTGGTAGAGGGGACCCTGCCAGCGCCGTACGATCCCCGCGAACGCCTCCGGGTCTCCGGCGAGAACGCGGGCCACGTCGCGCGCGTCCGCCTCCGGCCCGGTTCCTTCGTCGACGCCGCTCATCCTTTGGGTTGGACGCGCGGATAGGGCGTTAGGTTGCATTCAAGGACCCACCGCGCGGCTGCAACCGAAATCCGGCTCCCCGCGTCTCACCTTGCGATACCCAAGCCCGGCCGGCCCCGCCGCCGGGCTCAGAAAGGACTTCCCATGCAGATCCTGCTCCACGGCTTCACTGAGATCTTCACTCTGCTGATTCCGGTCGTCGCCCTGATCGGTACGTTCGTCTTTCTGACGTTCTGGATCATTACCCATCAGCGGCGGCGCGAGCGCGAAGCGTACTACCGCTACGAGTTGGGCCGAAAAGCGGTCGAAAAGGGGTACGTGCCCGAAGACAAGCTGCTCGAGCTGCTCAACAACGAGCGGCGCAACCAGTGGCTGGGCCGGCGCGAAGGAGCGCGCCTGGCCGGGCTGATCCTCATCGCGCTCGGCCTCGGCCTGATCATCGCGCTCGGCAATCTGGACGATCACCTGGTCGGCCTCGGGTCGGTGCCGATGTTCCTCGGGATCGCCCTGTTCGTCTACGGCCTGTTCTTCGCCCCCAAGGACGTCAAGCCCGACCCCGCGGAAGCTCCGACGGCGACCGTCGATCCGGGCGCAAGCGCTTGATTCAAAATCTTTCCCGCTCTCCCCACAGGTCGTACAACTCACGCAGCGCGGTGCGCAGATTGCCGCGGTGCCGGCGGTGGATCTCTACGACATCCAGCCCGTCGATTTCCGCACCGGCCAGGTCCCGCGCCAGATCTTCGAGCAATTCCGAATTTGGGGCGAGGTCGATCAAAGTCGGCAACGCCCGTTCCGTCCTGTGGCTGGTCGCAAGCAGCCCAGCGCCGATTTTCGCGACGCGGCGGAGCAATCCGAACCGCGCGAGCCGCGATAGATGATCGAAGCCGTCGAGCAGCAGCAGCTCGCGCGGTTCCATCTCGCGCAGCAGGCTGCGGAGGCGCGCCGCGGCATCTTCATCCGGCCGGGCGGCGAATGGGCGAACCCGCCGGCCGGCTTCTTCAAACGCGGGAGCCAAGCGCGCGAGCAGCGTGCTCTTGCCGCTCCCTTCGGCGCCGACGATCACCGCCCGACGGCCAAGCTGCTCGAAACGGGAGAGCAGGGCTGCCGGCCCTCCCGCCGGAAAACGGTACTCGAGCGCATGAACCCGCTCGACCCGGAACGGGTTATCGCGCGCTCGCGTCGGCGCCTCCCCACGGGCCGTCGCCATAGAGCCTCAGCTCCTGACCTGTCGGTGAAACGACCAGGTTCACCCGCCCGGCGCGCGCTCCAGGCTCGGCCACTAGCTCGATCGCCCAGAGGAGCGAAACGAGCTTTCCCGAAAAGCTCGACGGGACGAGATCCGGCAGACGGAGCCGACAGGTTCGGTGCCCGCTCGGGCTCGGCTCGATCGATTCGGCCAGCACCAGCTCGGTGTCGCTATCCCCTTTTCCTTCGGTGAACCAGAACAGGCGGACCTCCAGCGACTTGGGGCTTTCATCGAGCTGCCAGACGGCCGCCGCCTCGATCTCTTCCCCGGGCGCGAAAGCCGTCCGGCCGCTTGGAATCGTCACCTCCAGCCAGTCCATCAGACCCTCCACGGGGTAGTGGGTTCGTTTGGCTCCTCGCTCCTTCGAGCGCCTTCGGCAGCAGCCAGTCGCTGCGGGTCAAACGAACCCCCTACCCTCTTCGGCGTCTCGGGCAACACGACCAGATCGAACTCTTCGGCCACGTCCGGCCAGCGCGCGATCTCGCCCGAGATCATCAGCTTCCAGACGATCTTGTTGTGCGACGCCGCAAACGAATGCATCGAGCCGGCGGGGATCACCACCTCGACCTCGCCCGATCCGAACGCCGCGGCCTGATCGCCGTCGAACAAGATGAGCGTGGCGAACGTCGAGCGGTCGGTGTGGGTCGTCGTCCCCCGCCGGTAGCTCGCCTCTTCGCGCCCTTCGATCGTGATCTTCAGCCGGCGGATCCGCCCGGCCGCGCCAGAAAAGCTCCAGGACAAACGCGCGGGCTCCCCCGGCCGGAGGCGGCTCCGGTCGAGAATCAAGCGCGGGCGCGGATTGAACAGCGCGAGGATCTGGTACGGGATCGAGATCAGAAGGCCGACACCGATCACTACGAACGGCACCAGAAACAGCGTGCGGCAGCCATCCCCCTGGCCGCTCCGCCAGCCGGCCACGACGTCTTTGAGGAAAAGGCTGACGATGCCGTTCCAGAACAGCGCGACGGCCGTAATGCCGACCAGCTTGGCGATCGGGCCGGTGGCCGGCTTGAGCTCGAGCCGGTCGGAGCCCGCCGGGGCCGCCGCGACCGCATCCCGGCGCGCCGCGCCGTGCGGCTCCGGCAGCCAGCTCCGATACGCTTCGAGGTCCGAAAAATGGATGCCGCCCGGGAGCGGCGCCCCGGCAGGACCCCGGTTCTTGCCGCGCGCGTTGCGGATTGTCCACACGATGCCCCAGAGGGGACCCGCGATCAGACCCAAGGGGATCAGCGACAGCAGCACCCACGCCCCCAAGCTGCGGTCGAGCACCGCCCGGCTCGGGTCTTTCGGATCGACATAGCAGACCCTGCGGCTGCCGACCGGCAGCCCCGCCACCACCTCCGCCTTCCCCTCGTAGCCCGAGGACGAGCCGCCCATGAAGCGGTAGCGGTCCGACCGGTAGAGCCGGCCGTCGACCTCGTACTCGTAGCGCACTTCGACGCTGTAGGTCGTGCTGTCGCTTCCGTCGTGGCTTTTGACGCCGCTTTCGAGGATCGTGCAAGGCACCTCGCGCCATGAGCGCGCGCCGATCGCCTGAACCACCGGCCGGCCGAGAAACGGCAGCAGGCCGAGACCGGCGAGAAGAAACACCCCCAGGAACAATCCCAAGCAGCCGGCGCCGCTTCCCTGGTTTCGCCGCGAAATCGCGCGTGAGCTCGGCATGTTCGCTTCCGTTCTTGGCCGAAAATCGTAGCACGCAGTCTCTGGCCGAGCCGCCTGGAAGTAGTGGTTTCGTTTGTCCCGCAGCGACTGGCCGCTGCCGAAGGCGCCCGAAGGAGCGAGGAGGCTTGCCGAACCACTACCCGCCTGGAAGAGCACTCCCCGGAAAGCTCCGAAAAGTGACAGACTCCCTCTTGCACTCCGCGCCCAGCGAGAACAAAATTTGCCACCCGGATTACCAGAGCCGCAGGCAAATTCCGTCCCGAATCCCGGAATGCTCCGGGACCATTGTCAGGAGCTAGAGGCATGACCGACCGACCGAGAGTGCTCGCCGCTTTGCTCCTTCTCGCTTGCGTCGCCCTGCCCGCCGCGGCGCGCGAGAAGCGCACCCACTTTCGCGGCGCGTTCGACGGCAAACA
>Ga0068860_100001655_pt1 | contig 23832 bp, 17 predicted proteins | sample KBSSwiS32_FD_66597 | JGI IMG/M metagenome (GOLD analysis project Ga0068860, IMG submission 66597) | Switchgrass rhizosphere microbial communities from Kellogg Biological Station, Michigan, USA - KBS Switchgrass S3-2 | ecosystem: Host-associated > Plants > Roots > Rhizosphere > Soil ...
ATCTTGATACAAATGTCCTCGCGCGCCCAAATTTTTTGTCGCACCAATCATGATTCCCGGCTCAAGCCACAATGGTGCATACATATCAAAAAGAAAAGCAAGTTGGCGCATTGGTGTATAGGTCTGCCGATTGCCACAACTGTCGATGCTGCTCACCCCATAGCCACCAAGCAAGAGATGGTCTGTCAGGTTAGAGGCATAGGTGATGAATGCGCGCGCTACAATTTTTTCAAATTTTAATTGACCGTAGATGAGCCCTGAAACCGCAGACACGGTGTTGTTTGCTTTGAAGGTTAGACCATTTTTTTGCGTGAATAATAATGGTAACAATCGCTTGAAATCCACCGCAGCACCCAACACATGATCACCCCAATAAGTACGCAGTTGCGCGTGAAGATTGGGCACAAGAGCGTTAGCCAAATAGCTTGCTGAAAAATTATTTGGACCATTGCTCAAAAATTGAAGCTGTGAAATTGCAGCTAAAATTAATTCAGCACGATCACTAAATTCTGTGGTGAGGCGTAGTTGGGGATTACGTGCAACTGATTGGAATGGAGTTGTTTCAAATGAAACAGTGTCATTGACTGCTGATTCTGGTGGCACCATAGGATGCCAAAATTGTCCGGCCAAGAATGAAAAACGATTCCATTGCAAACGGACATAGGCATGGCGCAATGTGGCACAGTTAATTGCATTCTGATATCCAAAATAATCGTTTGTTGCGTTATTCAACAGCCATGGTCCGGTGAAATCAACTTCCACAAATCCAAATGGTCGCATACGACCAACCTTTGGACCAATCATCAATGTGCGTAAGCGCGTTTCGATTGCAAGCATATTGAATTGCGCACGCGCGTTTATATCGCGACCACATTGATCGGGCATTTTCGGTTCTGGCACAATGAGTCGCAAATTTTGGTAAAATCCAACAACCTGCCGCGTATCGAAAAAGTTATTACTTTTGATGTATCCAGAAAAAATGAGGCGCATGTCTTCATTTCGCAGCATAAAACGTGGATCAGAACAATCACACTGCACATGCTGCTCATAATAGGCATCTGAGGGAGAGCGATACTCGGTATCGCTCTCCGCAACTGCTATTTCTTCTCGAATTTCTTCCCGCACATCTTGTTCATCGAGTTTCTCGTGTGCTGCAATGAACGTGCTGAAAAAAAGTGTGGCTACAACTACTCGCCTGATTGCCATGCTGCTACCTTATGCCTACCACTGTTTGATAGAAACTAGAACCAACAACAAATTCGTCTTCACCTTTTTTAACCAATTCAACGTGAGCAACTTTTGGCACTTTGTTGAGTTTATATTCAACAGTACCGGCGCCATGCTTGGCTGATTCTATAAAATCATGAATAAAGAATTTGCCATCTTCATCTTGCACCTTGCTCAAATCGCGCCAAATAAGCCGTTCTTGATCACCAAATGCATAGCAAATGCCGCGCATGTCGAAGGCGAACACATTCAAGTCACCGCGAACAAACTTACCATCACCTTTAACAAATTCTGCAAATGCTTCTTTTGGCTCATGCGCACGCAAGTATGAAGCGCCGCTTTCAGCCAGCAGGATCATAGTTTCGGATTTATTCACTGGATAAAGATAGGTAGCAACCACATATTGCTTCAATCCAACATCAACTTTTTCTATATAAGTTGATAACAGCGCATTTCGCAACCGTACGTTCAACCAACCACTCCCATCGGCCTGCGCTTTTTGTATCATATCTTGGACAAAAAGGGCACCATCTTGATCGGTTCGATTCCACTGATTTTGACCCACAAACTCTACGTTGCTTCCATGGGCCAAGCAGAGGCCTTCCATATCATAGACCACTAAATATAAACCACCCTTATGGAAAGTCAGATCTTGCCTATCACTGATAATTTTAAAGGCAACATCTCCACCGACTTTTTTAATTTCTTGATACCCACGGCGCACGAGATCAATCGCATCATCTCTATTAATTTCTGGATAATAACCGCATGCTATAAAATATGGTTTGCCATCAAGGCCGGTAACTTTTTCTGCATACGCTCGTTTGAAAACGCCATTAAAGATATAATCTATCCAAATACCTTTTGACGTCTCTTTCAATTTAGTAATCATCTCTTGGATCAGTTTTTTGCCACGATCATCAGTATAGTTAATTCTATTGATACCAATTAATCCAGGACGATCGCCATTGGCATATAAGTTACCCTCAAAATCGTAGGCATATATGTAGAGATCTCCCACGATGAATTTGCCCAGCGGATAACTAAATTCGCTCATTGCATCAGAAACCGAGCTTCCCGCTGCCGTTTTTTGATTGAACATCGTCACGGCACCTTTGACCAAATTCACTACCACATCGGATTTAATGTGCGGATGATAACCGCAACCAACCATATAGGATATATCCCCTTTGGTGACCAACTCGACATAGCTCACCTTGGTGGCACCCCGCCATTCATAATCAACCCAGCCACCGCCATTTTTTGCCTTTTCAAGCATCTCACGAATATAATAAACGCCAAATGAATCGCGACTATCATATAAATTTTTCCAGAGAAGTTCTGCCTGCTGACCATGGGCATAGACACGGCCCTGCATGCCATACACAAAAAGATATAATTCGCCAAAAACAAATTCACTAGTATGGGTGAAAGCAAGACCAATTTCTTCTATGGAGTGCTCTTTGAAAAAGGCAACACCACGTTTTACAAGCGCAACCACATCATCACGCTTTTCGCGCTGCTCTTTATCTTCCTGTGAAAATGTACGATTACTGATATCATCAGCATCTTCTTTGGTTTGGGCGGGAGTGGCAACGGGTTTTGCAGTTGATACCTTGGCAGTTGGCGCCTTAGATGGTCTTGCCGCAATAAGATAGGATGCAAAAAACGAGGAAATTAAAAGAATTTTTAAACCTATATGCTTTTTCACAACAAGCTCCTTTTTTTAAACCATACCTTTTTTGAAGGCAATATGGTACTAACATATAAACGCACAGGAAAGTTGTCCAACTTTTTGCATCGCCCCGCATATGATGATCGCAAAGCAATATACTGACGGCTTGCACTATGACATGTTCGTGTAGTAGAAATGGATAAGAGATCCCATGATTTATAAAAGGAGCCCGTAATGAAAAAATATGTTGTACTCAGTATTGCCATGCATGCTGTCCTTATTTCTGCCTGGAGCGGAGAGGACAAAAAAAATGACCAATCAATCGATTTTTATGGCGTTCTCGTCAGCCGCCAAGATCACACAGAAAAGGTAAATAATATTCGCATTGGCCACGATCGAGATTCTGCAAAAACTCACAAAATTTCTATGTATGAAAAACCAAGCGGCGAGCAGCAGATAGGAGCAAAAGGCGAAATCATTCTGGAAGCAGATCCTAAAACTGATCTCATTGAAAGCTTCATTGATTTGAGCGAAATCAATTCTATTTCAGTCCCAAATCCAAAAGTTGTGTGGCATCGCAAATCTGCAAAATCTTCTTTCAATGTTGAATTCATCGAAATTATGATTGTACTCAAAAATGGCGACACCAAAAGTTATTTGCTTGAACTTGGACGCGAAGATAGCAGAAATCCTATGAAGGTATTTTGTAGTAGTGCTCATGAACCAAAAACTGCTTCTCCTGAGATGGTTCAACAAGAGGCACCACTCTTTTGCAAAGGGATACGCACCAATGAACTCGAAGAAAAAGGCGTTCCATTTGCGGCAATTAAAGAATTGAAAATTGATGGTTATTGCCAACGTGCTGCGCAAGTTGTTCCGCAGTCATAAGTCCCAGAAAGAAAAAAGTAGATTAAAAAATTAATCGCAAAAAAGCCGGCCATAAAAACAGGCCGGCTTTTTATTCTCAGCAATTTAAAATCTATTTTTTAACTTCAACAACTGTTTTGATCTTTGGCATTTGATGAGCTCGCATGCTGGCATCGATGGCAGCTCTTACTTGTTGTCTAACGCCTTATGCCTTGATAAGAATTTACGAATTATTTGTTCTTGTTATGCTGGAGGTAAAATGTCTCGTTTATCATTCCAAAGGAAACGTAATGGCTGTTTCTATAACATCAAAAAATCTCGAATCAGAAGTTAAAAAATCGGACAAACCAGTTGTTCTTGATATATTTGCAACCTGGTGCGGTCCATGCCAACAGATGGCACCTATCTTTGAAGAGCTCGAAAAAGAGATGGGCGGGAAATATAAATTTGCAAAATTGAATGTCGATGAAGCTCGCGATGTTTCTATTGAATATGGCGTCACCTCGGTGCCAACCTTCATTTTCATTCAAAATGGCGCGATCAAGGGACGCGAAACAGGCTACATGGGCAAAGAAGCCTTAGTTGAAAAAATAAAAAAATACCTTGGATAATATAGTAGCAACCAATAAGGCCGGGAACTTTCCTGGCCTTATTCACTCAACACCCATGATCACAGTCAACTTTAAAGATCTCAAAAAAACAGATCTCCAACGTGTGTTTGAATGGCTCGCCCTCCCGCATATCGCTGAATGGTGGCGTGAAAGCAGAGACTTTGCAATCTTTAGTACCAAATATAAAGAAAAAATATCTGCCGATTATATGGGCCAATATATTATTGAGCATGAAGGAACACCCATCGGCTATGTTCAATGGTCACAAGTGACAGCACACGCAAATCGGGAAGTGCACGGTCCATTGCGCACTTATGGATTTGATATTTTTATCGCCGATCTCGACTATGTGGGCAAAGGATATGGCGCAGAAATCATCTTACAATTTATTAAGACAATTTTAGTGCCACTCAATCCAAGCAAGATTATTGTTGATCCGGAAATAAGTAATGTTCGCGCAATTCGTGCCTATGAAAAGGCAGGGTTTCGAAAAACAAAAGTATGCCAAACAACTGATGGCACACGGCTTGTTACGGCTCAAATAATGGAACTCGATATCTAAAGAAATAAAAACCCGAGAAATTTCTCGGGTTTTTTGTTGAATCTAGATTTTTTTATCCTGCACATCATGACCAAGCTCTTTCAACTGATCACGCAACTCATCGGCGCGCTTCCAGTTTTTATCCCGCCGCGCCTGTTCACGCGCATCGAGAAGCTTTTGAATCTCGGGGGTAATTTCAGCACCCTTTTGTTCAACCGGAATAAGCGAAAGTCCGAGCACATTATGCAAGAATGATTTGACTGCCGCTGCTGTTTTTGGATCGTTCTTAATCTCATTGAGATGTTCAAACACAACCCCAAGCGCTGCCGCGGTGTTAAAATCTTCTATCATCAAATCGCACATCCGCGCGAGGACTGGGATACGTTCTGCATCGGCAAAAGTGATAGTATGCGCAGGAACTGATTGAAATGCATGGCACAAACGATTGTAACTTTTTTGGATGCCTGGCATATCATCAAGTGAGAAATCCATCGGCGAGCGATAATGATGATTCAAGAAATAGAAGCGCAATACCATTGGATCATATTCCTTGAACAATGCATCAAGGGTGAGCACATTGCCAATGGACTTAGACATTTTTTCTTTTTCGAGATTGAGCAATCCATTGTGCAGCCAGTAGCGCACAAATGTTTTTTTGTGCAAGGCCTCTGATTGTGCCCGCTCATTTTCATGATGAGGGAAAATTAAATCCAAGCCGCCGCCATGAATATCAATTTGATCGCCCAAATATTTTTCAGCGAGTGCAGAACATTCGATGTGCCATCCTGGACGACCATAACCCCACGGACTTTTCCAAAAAGTCCCTTTTGGTTCTGATTTCCACAATGCAAAATCAAGCGGATCTTTTTTGTCTTCTCGCACATCCACACGCGCACCTGCACGCAGATCATCTAGGTGACGATTGGAAAGTTCTCCATAATGATCAAAGTTACGCACACTAAAATAAACATCTCCACCAGATTGATATGCCTGCCCTTGGGCAATTAGACCTTGAATGAATTCAATAATCTCAGGAATATTATCGGTGACGCACGGTTCAAAATTAGGGGATTGGCAATCGAGCGCGCGCATATCATCGTGAAAACTACGAATATATTTGTCTGCTAATTCTTTATAACGTTGACGATCACCAAATTCTTTTTCTGCTTTGTTGATGAGCTTGTCATCAATATCAGTAAAATTGCGGCAGTAGCGCACATCATAGCCAAGGAATTTTAAAAATCGATACACCACATCAAAGGAAACATAACAGCGCCCGTGACCAATATGCGCTGGTGCATAAGGAGTTACGCCGCACACATACATTAACACTTTGCCTGGAATCAGGGGAGTGAATTGTTCTTTTTTTCCCGTTAATGTATTGGTGACCTTTAACATCATGTACCCTTATATATCCACTATAATCCTGCAGAAAGAGCGCCTACACGCTGCCATCCTTCTTGATCATACTAACGAAAAACCAGCATGTTCACTAGTCAATTTTCCAAAAAATAGTAGTATATGATCATAATTTCATATGAATATTCAAAAAAAATGATGATACCGACAGCTTAGAAGGCGTAGGAGTTTGTAGATGATGAAATCGTGCAACCACATCTTGGTGCTCATTCTAACGGTTTTTGCCTTAACCCCCATCCCGGCACTATGCATGGTACAAGAAGATGATGCAGAAGCTGATTCACCAAGCACAGCATCGCAACGACGCGTTTCTGCAATTCATATTTCTGGCAACACATACACCCCAACTGACGCCATTTTGAATTATGTCACCTATCGGGTTGGCGAACTATTCCAACCACAAAAAGCACGTGAAACTATTCTCAAGCTCTATCGAAGCCTTGGACGATTCCATAATATTACCGTCAAAGGTAAGCATGTTGGCACTGATGAGATTGAAATTTACATCATCATTGAAGAAAAACATCCGCTGAAAGATATTGTGATTGAGGGCAATAGTGGCGTGAAACGATCTGAGTTTGAAGAGAAAATCAAACTGGACATTCCCGCGATCGATGAAGAAGATTTGCAGCCCATTGCGCTCCAAATGAAAAAGATCTATCTCGATAAGGGCTATCACGAAACAGAGATCGCAACAGAATTGTCCCTCGATAATGAAGGTCTTGCAACCGCAAAGTTCATTGTTAAAGAGGGTAAAAAATCACTCATCAAACAAATCAATTTTGTTGGCAACAATATTACCCCAAGCAAAAAATTGCGCTCGGTAATTTTCTCTCGCGAAGATTGGGTGCTCGGTTTTATGGATCAATCAGGAACCTATAATCCTGAACGTATCGAAGCCGACAAGCACATGATTGAGCAGTTCTATCAAAACAATGGATTCCTGCAGGCCAAAGTTACCAACCTCGTTGTTGAGCAAATTCCTGACACACCAAACATCAATCTTCTTTTTGAAATTGAGGAAGGCGATCAATATTTCATTGATGAGGTAACGGCTCCAGGCAATGACGAATTATCTGAAGCATTCTTACTTGCAAACATTCCAATTCGTCCAGGCCAACCATATTCTCGCGAACGGATTGGTAACACAATCAAGATTCTCGAAAATATTTGGGGGAACTACGGACACATCTTTGCGCACATTGAACCTTCAATCCAACCTGATGAAGATAAAAAAACAGTTTCTTTATCTTTCATCTCTGATGTTGGCAGCAAGGTAACGCTCAATCGAATCAACATCAAGGGCAACAAAAAGACCCGTGATAAAATTATTCGTCGCCGCATTGCATTGGAAGAAGGTGAACTGCTGACCAAAGCAATCATGAATAATTCACGTAACAATGTTGAATCACTTGGATTCTTTGATCAACGCGATGGCGTGAACTGGAAATTGAGACGCCTGTCTGATGATCTTGCTGATCTTGATTTGATCGTCAAAGAAGGCAAAACAGGAAACTTCACATTCGAACTTGGATTTGGTGGTTCTGCAGAAAGCATGGCTTCCGCTGCAGCTGGCGTCACGGTAAAAGTTGGTCTTGCCGACAGAAACCTCTTTGGCAGTGGCATCAATCTCAACGTTGATGGTAGTTGGGCAAAAGATGAGCAGACGGTAAACTTCCATATTGGTCAACCGTGGCTCTTTGATAAACCAATTTCTGGCGCACTTGATATCTATCATCGCCGCCCTACCTATGACAGCTTGCGCAATGTTAATGGTGCAATCAATCAGCGTCTGACCGGCGGCGCACTCACTGCAGGACTCATCACACTATTCAAATCGCCGTTCTTGAGCGGCACACAAATATTGGGCAGTGTTGGTGTTGATAGCATACGCTACCAGCAACCGCCAAAAGCTTCCTTCATTGCGGGGCCTCCTGGTGCCAATGTTGAACTCCAATGCATTCTTGATAGAGAATTTAGCCCTGGCGAATTTTTCTGGATTGCACAAAGCTTTGAGCAAGATACGCGCAATCATCCGATTCATATAACGCGTGGGCACAAGTGGCAGTTCTTTAATAAATTTGCGCTGCCAAGCTTTGAGAGCGATATTTCGTTCTATAAAGTGACACTCGATGCACATTGGTACACACCAGTTATTGAAGAATACAATTTAGTGCTGCATCTACATGGCTTTGCCGGATTTGCGACACAATTCAAAAATCGCAACATTCCGTTTGGTGAATTGTTCCATGTGGGCGGTCCAAAATCGGTACGCGGATTCTTGTTCGGGCAAATTGGGCCAAAATTCTTGGGCGATTCAATTGGGGCAACACGAGCTCTATTCTGGAATGCTGAGCTTATTTTCCCAATCATGCCTGACATGACAATGAAAGGTCTTGTATTCTATGATGGTGGTGCTGGATTCAACACACCATATTCAGAGTGCGTGAAAACACCTGGCTATTTGTCGAACAATAATTTTGATTATCGCCATGCGGTGGGCGTTGGTCTTCGATTGTTGAGTCCAATGCCGATCGCGGTTGATTGGGGCTTCAAGCTCGATCCACGCCGAGATAAGCGCAACCCAGAAAATGATGAAAGTCCATACGAAGTCCACTTTGGTATGACATACGATTGGTAAAAAAAATGGGCCGTCATTTCCTATTGAGAAATGACGGCCCATTTTAATTTTATAAAAAAATTTCTCATATCCACTCGCTCCCGACGCAAAACCCCACACATCTATTCACATTCACTCATCGCCCATGATACGTTGCCAAATGAACAGGAGCGTATTCATGAAACAAAATCAATTCATTACCATATTTTTGGCCGTTAATGTCGTATTTATTTTTCTACACATCCACAAACACGTCCGTTTTGTGCAGCATTCTTTTGAAAAGCAGCGCTATGAACGAATGCTTGCTCAATTGGAAAAAGAGCGGGATGTTCTGACCAATCAACTTTACACGCTACAAAATCGATCAGACATAAAAGCATTTGCCCAAGATAATCTCCACTTGCGCCCTATTGCACTCAGCCAAATTAAAAAACTGGGTACTGCAAAGCGGGATAGTCATGATGTTGCATAAAGAGCGCATAGCCCTTATTTTTTTTATTTTCTGCAGCATTTATGTACTGATTGCGATCAATTTGTTTTTTATTCAAATTTATAAGGCATCATTTTTTACCCACCTTGCATCGCAACAATACAACATCACTATCTCTCAATATCCACCGCGTGCGCCAATTTTTGATCGCAGTGGTACCCAATGCCTCGCGCGTAATCGTGAATGTGTGTCCGCCTTCATTATGCCCCGCCTGATGAAGGACAAAGAAAAAACAACCGCTTTCTTAGCGCGCAATTTTCCACACGCCTATGAGCGGCTGCAGCACCATCCTGATGCTTCTTTTTTGTATGTAAAACGGCGACTATCGCCGGAAGAACAGGCACTTATCGAGCAAGCGCACTTAGCTGACATTCAGCTGCTAAGTGAATCAAGTCGCTTCTATCCGGTGCCATCTGCTAGTCCCGTTGTTGGACTGACTAATATTGATAATAAAGGACACTTTGGCATCGAGCGGCACTTTGATGAGATGCTTGCTGGCACCGCATCGGAATACAGCCTTGAGAAAGATGCTCGCTCTGGCTATTTCCATTTTAAGAAAGAAACGCACGTTGAAGGTTCGCATGGAACTCCAATCACACTTACTCTCGATGGGGACCTCCAATTCTTGGTGGCACAAGAGTTAGAAGAGACGCTCAAAAAATTCAATGCGCCAGAAGGCACAGTGCTCATCATGAATCCACAAAATGGCGAAATTTTGAGCATGGTTTCTGCACCCTACTTTGATCCAAACAATACAAGTGATCTTGATATTGAAACGACAAAAAATAATGCCATCACGAATGCCTATGAACCAGGATCGGTAATGAAAGTGTTTGCCGCACTTGCCGCTTTTGAAGAAGGTGTTGTTACGTTTGATGAGATCATTAATTGTCGGAATGCCAAAACCGTCTATATCGATGGACGCCGCATCAACACCTGGAAAGAACATGGAGAGCTGCCATTTTGCGACGTGATCGCCTATTCGAATAATATTGGGACTGCAATTGTTGCCAAACGATTGGGCATCAATCTCTACGAACACTACACCCGCCTTGGCTTTGGTTCAAAAACTGGCATTTCTTTGCCGGGAGAAAATGCAGGCACGGTGAATCATCCTGATAATTGGTCGAAGCAATCAATTATTTCACTGTGCTATGGCTATGAAATTTCAATTAACACACTCCAGCTCGGGTGCGCTTTTTCGATCTTTGCCAACGGTGGCTATTTAATTAAACCACGCATTAAGTTGGATGACACTGATATAGAAAAATCTGAAAAATTATATTCCGATACCGCGCTGGAAAATATGCGGACCATTTTGGCACGCACCACCGAACAGGGAACAGCACATCGTGCAAAAATTAAGGGATATAACATCATGGCCAAAACAGGCACCGCGATCTTGCTAACCAATGGAAAATATGATGATAAAAGAAATATTTTCACCTGCGCCGGCATCGTGGAAAAAGATGATTATCAGCGCGTGATCGTCGCATTTGTTAAGGAAGCGCATGGTTCAAATCTTTTTGCATCCATAGTGGCAGCACCACTCTTTGAAAAGGTTGCTGAAAAAATGCTCATTCATGATCGCATGGTCTAATCACACAGGCTAAGAAATGAATACTAAACGAATTCTCATATGTGCATTATTACTCAGCAGTATCCAAACATGGACTGTTGAGGAAGAGTCTATATCATTGCCCAATGAACCATTCAAGGTTGGCAACTTTGCAAACTTACTCTGGCCATCCAACGCATTTGGTTTTGGAGAGTTTATTTTCAACAAGGGAACGATTGCACCCTATCTCTCCATGCTGCACACAAAAAATGAAAATCAATATTCAACAGAACTCATTCTTCAAACTGGCTACGGGATTACAAACATAGTATCTCTATTGGTGAGCCTTCCGATAACGGTCAATGCACGCTCTCAAGGATCCCTGGGCTTTGGAAATCTTGAGTTACAATGCAAATTTACACCTCAAGGCGTTGGCGATTTAGAAGTACAATTTGAATGGGCATTTTATCAAAAAGCATCTACGGGCTCTTTTACCCAGGCAACTATAGTTTCGAATGTTACCTTTCCAACAGGAAATTTCTGCCCAACCATTGGGCTATCGCCAGGCCAAGGAGCCTACAGCCTCTTTTTTGGTGCAACATTAAGCCACACTTCCGACAATTGGTATGCCTATCTTTCTGACGGAATCTCAATCGCCATTCCACGCAATCATATTCAAATCGGTAACACCGTATTCTATGAAGGAGGAATTGGAAGGAATTTAGGCAATCCTTGGGGAACAACCCTATTAGCACTATTGGAATTTAATGGTGTTTATATTCAAAAAAACAAATTTTGCTGCCTAAATAATCCTAACTCTGGCAGCAATACTATCTTTTTGGGCCCAACTATGTGCTGGTCTATCAAAAACACCCAATTTTTTGGTGGAGTGCAGTTTCCCGCCTATCAGCATTTGAATGGTATCCAGCCTAAGCAGAAATACCGCCTTATCTTCAATGCAATCGCTGCCTTCTAATTTCCCAAATAACTTGAAAGAGTTGGCTAATTACCGTACGCTTTTTAATAACTACTAAAAGTCTTAAATACGGTTCTTCATGATTTTTATTCAAGATTTATCCCTCCGCTTTGGCGACAGAATTATATTCGATGATATTAGTCTCAGCCTTCAGGATGACGACAAAATTGGTGTGGTCGGTAGAAATGGTGCCGGCAAATCGACTCTATTGCGTGTTATCGATGGCTCCCAGCATGTTGATAGCGGCACTGTCACATTCGCATCAGGACGCACTGTAGCCTACATGCCCCAAGAGGCGATCATGCAATCGACCAAAACGGTCCTTGATGAGGCCTTCACCGTCTTTGAAAAGTTCACTGCGATGGAAATTGAAGCGGCCGATCTTGAAAAAAAATTAGAACAAGAACCTGCTAATGCTGAGCAACTTGTTGAACGCTATTGCGCCATTCAAGAAGAGCTAGCCTATTTTGATCGCATTACTGAAGAACAGCGGACCCATGAAATTCTAAAGGGCCTTGGCTTTTCCGATGCACAAAAAGGGCAAGTAGTCGATCAACTGAGCGTCGGCTGGAAAATGCGCGTTGTCTTGGCAAAGCTTCTTTTGCAAAAAGCTGACTTTTACCTTTTTGATGAACCGACAAACCATTTGGATATTATCGCCAAAGAATGGTTCATGTCCTTTTTAAAGCAGGCACAGTTTGGATTCCTGCTCGTTACCCACGATCGCTACTTCTTGCAACATGCCTGCGAAAAAATTCTTGAGCTCGAATTAGGCCATGCCACTATATATTATGGCGCCTACAATTTCTATCGCGAGCAGAAAAAGGAACGTCAGACAGTCAAAGAAGCGGCATATAATCGCCAACAAAAAGAAATTGCTCACAAAGAAAAAATTATTGAAAAATTCCGTGCAAAAGCCAGCAAAGCAAAAATGGCACAAAGCATGATCAAACAACTTGATCGCATCGAGCGCATTGAGATTGATCAGGATGTGCCCACTATGTATATCACCTTCCCTGAGAGCATACGCCCAGGCAGAGTGATGCTAGAAATGCATGATGTTTCCCATTCATTTGGTGGAAAACTGCTCTTTAAACATGCATCGTGTGAGATTCTGCGTGGTCAAAAAGTTGCCCTCATCGCGCCAAATGGTACGGGTAAAACAACGTTGTTCAACTTGATCGCCGGCAAATTGCCGTTGCAGCATGGCACCATTAAATTTGGGCACAATGTTCAAACGGCTTTTTTTGAACAAGATCAAACTATTGCACTTGATCAAAACAGCTCGATTTTGGAAGAAATCACCCGCGCATGCCCAACGATTCAAGATGGTACCGTTCGCGCATTCTTGGGATCATTCCTCTTTTCTGGCGATGATGTGCATAAAAAAATTAAGGTCTTGAGCGGTGGTGAGAAGAACCGGGTTGCAATGGTCAAAACATTGCTCCAAAAAGCAAACTTCTTACTGCTCGATGAGCCAACAAACCATTTGGACATTCAATCGCAAGATCTACTTTTGCAAGCACTGAAAAAATATGACGGGACTATTCTGATTGTTTCGCATGATCATCTTTTTGTGCAGCAACTTGCTGATCACATTCTTGAACTGACTCCTAATGGATTGTTCTCCTATCCAGGTACGTATGAAGAATACTTGGTGGACAAACAGGCGAAAGATGCAGCAGATGCTGCAGCCTCAGCGCCAGCCCAATCGGCACCAAAAGAAAATCCGGCGAAAAAGAATCGTGATGATAATGAATCAAACGATTTTGAGTTGCACAAAAAAATCCGTCATCTCGAACGGCAGATTGAAAAATTTGAACAGGATCGAGATCGCGTAAGTATTAAACTTTCTGAGCAAGCTTATGGTTCAAAAGAATATCAAAAAGCACTCGCTCAGCTCGAGTATATTTCCAAAGAGCTCAGCTCTCATGAAAAAGAACTCGATGCTCTGCTCGTAAAATAAAACAGAACATAAAACTAGGCGGCCGCCACACATGTGGTGGCCGCCTGCATTTTATCCAAACTCTTGTCTGATGCAAAAACATATTCGTACCATGAGCCTATGAAAAAGGAGCATGCTATGAAAAATATTTTTGTCCCCGCCGATATTCCACAAGATCAACGTACCACATTCGCCGCACATTATTCTGCCATCACCAAAAATACAGATCGCCTATTTATTTTTTCCTGCGACCATAAAGTTGAACACCTCAACGATGAGTTTCATGGAAAAGGCATTCATCCCGATGCGCTCAATCCAGAACATCTTTTTGCCATTGCACAACAAGGAACTGTTGGCGCCATGGCGGCCCATCCAAGTTTTATCGCGCGCTATGGGGCGCAATATAAAGAGGTGAACTATATTGCAAAGCTTAATGGCAAAACCAATCTCCTTTCTGATAAAAAACAGGATCCCTTGAGCGCACCATTGTGGAATGTGCATGATGTGGTCACCTTCGCTCAAGAAAGCGGCCTGAAAATTCGCGGCGTTGGCATCACCATCTATCCGGGCAGTGAGTACGAAGCAGAGATGCTTTCATTTGCCGCTCAATCCATTTTTGAGGCACACCAGCATGGACTCGTTGCCATCGTCTGGGCCTATCCGCGCGGATCAGAAATAAAACAGGAACAAGATCCTCATCTGATTGCCGGTGCAGCCGGTTTGGCAAATGCGCTTGGTGCTGATTTTGTGAAAATCAAACAGCCCAAAGCAAAAAAAGATGCGGACAATTATAAGATGCTCAATGTTGCCGTCCAGAGTGCGGGCAACACCAAGGTGCTGTGTGCTGGTGGCTCGCGTATTGATCGCCATGCTTTCTTGCATGATCTTTATGAACAGATTCACACCGGAGGCACCGCTGGTTGCGCAGTAGGACGAAATATTTTTCAGCACTCACGTCAGGAAGCGATCGCCCTGAGTCAGGCAATTGCGGCGATTGTATATGATAATGCAAAGCCAAAGGATGCGATCGAACTGCACAAATCACTCATGCTTTTTGCATTCTGACGCCATTTTTTTCATCAGATGGCGAATGCCTGAATCAACCGGTATACGATCAACAAATCCTGTTTCATTCATAAATTTTTCGTCACTCTCCTGAGGATCGTCGCTACACCGCAATCCTTTTCGCTCATCAGCAATGGCTTCTTTCAAAATTGTTTGCCAAATTGGGGAGCATTGTTGAAAGGTGATTGAGTCTTTAATAGCCTGAAGATATTTCCGTTTTGTTTTAAGCAATGTTGCAAGATCTTTAAAATTCTTATTTGGATGTCCAAAAGATTGCGCACATTGAACCAGCAATGGGTGCACACAGACTTGCTGCATGGCTTTCAACACAAGGAGTACTTTAAAATCTATCGGCAGCAGCAATTGTTCTTTCGTTTTATAAGAGACACTGCTCTTTTTTTCAGGTATCCGTTCAGATGAAACGTGTATAATGCCATCACTGAGCATCGTAACTTTAAATGCGGGCCCTGCAGGATTCACCTGCTCTAAATCAAGATGCTCCGCTAAATTTTCCGTGTGCTGTTCTGTAGTTAAATCCACTACGTAGAGATTGCGATTGTCACCCTTCTGCCCATCTTTCTTTATTCCCGCAACCGCTAAAGAATTCCCATCTGGGGAGAAACTAAATTGATGTGGCCTAATAGGAAGCGCAACTGTTCTATTCCAAGCAAATTCCCGTGCAGAGTTATACCGAACAAAATGCACATGCGATTGAGTTAGTAACGCAAAATCTGCTTTTTGGGGAATAAGAACAACATCTAAAATTGGCTCATTGCCAATATTCTCATCTCGCGTTTCGGCCACTTTTAACTTTTGTGACAGTACTTTTTTTTCATACTCACAAATTCTAATTTTGTTTTCTCCTACCGCCACGACCGTTACAGGCTTTGGAACTCTTCTCCACACAAAAGGAAAATTCGCCTCTTTTGGATGTATCTCTTCATCAAAAACTTCTCCCTCATCTGACTGCCAAATTTTTAACCGCAATCGAGATTTTTCATCGAGGGCTGTCCATGCCACTGAACCGATATCAACGGCGACACGCAAGACTGGTTTTGGACCTTTTATTTTAAGCGGATGCTCTAATCGCTCATAGGGATGCGCTACCTTAAACACATATTCTTTTTCGTCTCCATCAGGAAGAGAAGAAACAACTCTACACTGCGTACCGGGAATCACTTTTGCATATAAGACCTCTTGATCATAGTTAGCAAACCCAGCAGCCCAGGAATGAGGAGAGCGAGGACCAATTTTGCGGATAGTATCAGGAAAGCAATAGATCTCCTCCAACCCATATCCTATAAACTGAACAATTCTTGAGCCCATGAATACTTCTTTTGGTTGAAGCACTATCGCAGTGGCTAATTCAGCCCTGCGTATATCGTGCGCCCTAAATAAAACAGGATTGGCCCAACAAAAATTTTGCATGCACATCAAACGTTGCATTGTGTCACCGCCTTGATGCTGCTCAATCTCTTTCTCTAATTCTTCCCTTCGCTCATCAATCATTAAGCGCCATGATTTGTATGGAACTACGCGAGAATAATCATTAACCATAGCGGCCTCATCATCCCCAAGAAGCCACTTCGATTTGGGTGCATCCTCATAATCATCCAAAATAACAACCTGACTGTTGCCAAGGAGCATTGGTTGTGGCTCAGGCTGAATCTTCTCAATTCCTTTTTTTATTTTTTTAGTCTCCACCTTTTGCCACACATTAAAATCGCGCATTCTTTTGACCAGCTCTTCTATTGAAGGGGATGCTTTCTCCGGTTCCATCGCACCGAGACTGCTCGGCATCAAACCATGAAGCGCCATACACATCACCAAAAGATAGCTTTTCATCTCTCCATCCTTTTGCTATAAAAAAACTAAAAAAGAGGATACCGTTTTAAATTAAAGATACCAAGGAACACCTCGGAACTAACCCCCCAGTCTTCGCACTCATGAAAATCTGTTGCGTTTAACACGAAGCTATCCTAATCTTAGTGGGTCCATTGCAGACAGAAAAAAAGGACGTATCTAATGAAAAAATTACTGCTGGTTATTGCACTCTTCGGTGTATCAAATGCTTTGTTTTCGTATGAGGGGGAAGTGTTTGCACATTCATATATGTACACACGTCCAGCCTTCTTTCATGTAAATATGCAACAACAACTCTGGCACAGCGTTGCCTACTCCAAAAAGGGTGATGTTCTTGGTGGCATACAAGTTATTCCGTTTTACCAAAAATCAATTTCGCTTGAAAAAACAGCGCGCTACTTCTTAATGAATGGCAAAAATTGCTTGCTTGTTTCTGGTGATGCCAATATCGATGAGCTAAAAATCAGGGATATTCGCGCCGAATGGCTCGGATTGCCAAGTAATTTTCATGGCAAACTCAGCATGGCACCGAAACAAAAACAATTTGGTGCTACCATTGAATATCATCAAGACCTCAAACGTTTTGTCGATTGGTCTTTCCTCCAATCATCCTGGGTCAGCATGAGCATTCCGGTGATGGGAGTTGAAAACAATTTGCGATTCCGTCAATTTAACATTATCAATCCCGGCACTGAATTTCCGCGCAACTTGATCGAAGCCTTTAATAACCCCGAATGGCAATATGATAAATTTGGATGTTCTAAAACAAAAGTTGGCGCTGGAGAAATCCGTCTGAATTTCGGGACTACCTTTTTAAATAGCGACTATTTCCAAGTCATTTGCTATTCATCATTCACGATTCCAACCGGCAATGTGCCTAATGCTGAATTCCTCTTTTCACCCGTTGTTGGTCATGGAGGATTTCCCGGTTTTGGTGGCGGTGCAAACTTTCAAATTTTACTCAACCGCGATCCAGAAACCCTTGCATGGACATTCTTTCTGAATCTTGATGCTATGTATTTATTATCAAGAAAAATGTACCGTACTTTTGATTTGTGCGAAAAACCGTGGAGTCGCTTCCTGCTCTTCAATACTCAAAATGGCACACAATCATTTGTCCCTGGGGTGAATGTGCTCACGCACGAAGTATCGGTCAAACCGTATGTGATGGTCGATTTTTCAATGGGCTGGCGTATCATCACCAATGGATGGGAATTTGAGTTAGGTTATGATGCATGGGGACATGGCAACGAACAAATTCACTTTAAAGATCCGGAAGAGACTCCTGCCTGCATTCCGTTCTCTGAATTTGGAATAGCAGGATCCACACCGAACACCACCGCAAGCAAAAGTACCATCGCGCAACAAGCTCCCGATGATGCAACCTTCATCCCTCTTGTGGAAGAATCACTCAATTTGGCTACAGGGTTTTCAACTATAATTGATATCAAATCAGGTATGTCCACCAGCTCGCAAACGAATGCAGCACATTTTGCAGCGGGCAAAATCTTCTTCGGGGAAAAAGTGGATGCGTTCCTAGGATTTGGTCTCTATGGCGAATTCATACGAAAAAATGCTTCGCTTCAAGCGCTTGGTATATGGGGCAAGTTTGGCGCAACATTCTAACAATTAACTCTGTGCCAACATCCGCTCCAACTCATTGGTTGAGCGTAATTGGTCGGTGAGTTGCGTTTTCAAGAAGGCCATTTTTGGATCATCAAGCTTCATACCGTGATTACGGTATCCGGAAAGTTCTTTTTGATAATTCTTCAATGATTTGCGATTGGTAGCAACCAGTTTTTTCAGCCGCTTCATATGTTCAGCCGAATGGGCCACGCCATCTTGGGCAGAAAGTTGCTGCCGTTCCAATTCAGCCAACACGAACGTCAGACGAACAATTTTTTTCTGCGCAAACTGCACGATGTGATTATCATTGGGCACACCAAGCTTGCGATAATCTTGCAGATCACGAACATAACTGCGGAGCATTTTTTTATTGATAGCAATCAGTTGCTCAAGTTCTTGTTCTTCATTGGAATTTCCACGCCGACCGTAGAGAACTAAATGGCGCTTGCCAAGAGTATCGGCCCGATCTTCAAAAAGTTTTTTTCGCTCGTGCATTAAATCTATTAATTCATCATTTTCAGAAAAACCAAGGGCAACAAGCTCCCGCGCATCCTGATGAGCGTAGGCCGCTTCTTGATTGCTTTCTTTGATTAATGCCCATTTCTCAATCTGATTTAAAATAAAAAAACTGGCGACGCCTAGTACGGCGACACCAGAAACAAGACGCGCAATTCGCGCAAATGAGAAATTCATGCGACGTCCCCTTCCCCAAAACCCTTCACAGTTCCTAACTCATCGTTGAAGCTAAAAAAATGGAGCCCGCAAAGTCAAGAAATGAAAAAGTAGGTCGCAAGAAACCCCGAGCTCGTTGGCGAATAAAAAGGGCTTGCGATATTTCTACCGTAAGCCCCAGATCTCACTTTGATCAAAAATTTAATTACCGGCTGCCAACTTGCCCAAATGGTACAAAGCTTCTGACCGCACCCATTGTTCCTTCTGCCATCGCTTTCTGTTTCATGGCACTTTCATACTTACCCACTTGCGTCGAGACGTACCAACCAATGACACACAGCATAGCTACCACGATCACGAGTATCACCCATTTAAACATCTTCTGTTCCATGACCTTCTCCTTTTGTTTGGAATGAAAATAACTAAATCCTAGTCAAAATAACTATTTCGAGCCCAGAGATGGAAGAATTGAAAATGGGCCCCGATTTTCACCGCAAGCCCATAGACTTTTCTCTATCAAAAATTAATTTATTCTTCTGTTGTCCCTGCAGACATATCCGGCTCTACTTGTTCAGGCATCATCGGCATTTCTTCGACCGTCATAGTTTCAGTCACCATTTCTTGCGGCATGGAAGCTGCATAATCTTCCATTTTATTCTTCATGCGCCAGCCAATCAATCCAAGCACTACGAGTACTATTACGATCACGATACCATACTTGAGCATTCGGTTGTCCATTATTATTTCCTTTGTGTAAAAATCAAACAACTTGAATAACTTTAGTATGGGTTCATGGTAAAAATCAAGTCCACAATAACTCATTTGACTTTCCCGACCATACCCGACTATGGTGGAGAAAGAAAATTAAGAATTTTATAACCATATTTGAGGTTACCGTGAACATCTTAAAAAAAACCTCACTCATCTTCATTCTTTCTAACATTGTATATACGTGTAATGCATTCAGCACACTTTCAGAATTGCAGGAATATACAAAAAAATATAAAGAGTTGCCTGTTGCCAATCTTGATTGGATTAATCCCGACTATTCTGCATACCACGAAAAGATTAGTCGCAGACTTCCCTCGATCCTTCGCTTTTTTTCCAGCAAAACTGATATCGCCACGACCCTGCAGACAAAACTTACTCACTATCTTGCTCCCCTAAAATCATCAGGAAAAGCGGCAAGGAAAATTATCAAAATCAATTCAGACTCAGCCCGCCTTTTCGTTTGGGGAGATGTCCATTCCGCATTCTATTCACTCACTCGATGTCTAACTTTTTTGCACGAACAAAATATTATTAATGAGCAATTGGAAATCAGTCAACCAGACCATTATTTCATATTCAATGGCGATGCTATTAATCGCTCCGGCTATAATATTGAGATGCTTGTTCTCATTTTGAGCTTACTTGAAAAAAATCCCGGCAAAGTTTTTTATACATGCGGCAAGCAAGAGACTAACCTATACTGGAGAAACTTTACGCTCAAAGAGGAACTCCGCATTCGGGCAAAGCATCTTTCTAATGAACAGGTTCCTCTGGGCAAAGAAATCGATGCCTTCTTTGCCACTCTTCCTTTTGCCATCTATTTGAGCAATCCAAATCATCCAACTAACGTTATTCGCATTTCCCACTTCTCTCGCACCTCTGAGATCATCGACGAACAACAATGTGGCACCTTTTTTACCGACACCAAACCTGGCATCAGCTCTTATGACATCAGTAAAAAAGAGAAATCTCCCGAATTTATTGATGTTGAAGCTATTATTACCACAGAAGATTGGAAAGAATTGGATCTCGTTCGGGAAGGCCTTGTCCTACTTGAGCAGGATTTGGGCTCGATCACCTGGGGCATCTTTTCAGCGCCAACCAAAGTGTATCAGGTCTATATAAATTTTTTTTATGATTCTTTTGCTTCAATCCAAATGGCAACGCCCATAGAGAAAAGTACCATCAGTTTGATTAATCGCGACATACGCACAAAAGATCCTTTCACCATACATGAGCCACTCAACATCATGTCTGGCATGGCCGCACAAGATCCACGTAGCTTTTCTGGCAAACCGTGCATTTTGCTCGGATCAAGCATGTCACTCGTGCAGGGTGTTCCTATGCTGGGCAGAATGATGAAACAAGGACTAATGACACGAGTTAATAAAGAAAATAGAGAACAGGGAGGCGTTGATGGACGCGTTATTCGGGTCATAGTCAAAAATGATGATTACTATCCCCCAAAAACACGTGATAATATTCGAGAATTTATTGAACGGGGCATAGATATCACGCTCCTGTCAATAGGGACGCCAACATTAATGTCCTATCTTGATTTGGTTAAAGAAGGGAAATTAATAGCTCTCTTTCCTGTGACCGGCGCCCCCATTCTTTACACACCGGAATATGACCGAGTAATAAGTTTTCGAGCAAGTTATGACGATGAAGTGCGAGCACTCATCAACTATATCTACAGCGAAATAGGCGACCGATCCTTTGCTTTCTTGTATCAAAATGATTCATATGGCAAAGGCCCACTCGAATCTGCTCACACATCTCTAGAAAGACTCGGGATTAAAAAATGGACAGATATTTCCTATCCTCGCGGAAGTACGAATCTGAAGGAAGAGGCCACAAAAATTAAAGAGGCTTCCTACGATGCGCTTGGCCTCTTTTCCACTGCACAGCCAACTCAAGAGCTCCTTCGGTTAATAAGCGTCAACGTTCTCGCCGATAAGGATTTGTTTGGTATTAGTCCTCTTGCCGAAGAATCGTTCCGCCAATTTATTAAAAAACACAATATCCCAATCACTTTTGGTGCTGTGGTCCCAAATCCTTACACAAGCAAGCTTGAAATTGTCGAGGAATATAAAAAAGAAATGATAAAAAATGGGTATCGTGTCAGTGCTTATGCTCTAGAAGGATATCTGGCAACCACAGTATTAATTGACGCAATGAAGAAGATCAAAGGACCAATAAACCAGAATTCCGTCATAGATATGATCAAGTCTATCAAGAATCTTGATCTGCAAGGATTAAAATTAAATTATGATCCAGCGCGCGCTGACTTGGCTGAGTATGTCTATTTAGAAATGGGTGAAAATCAGGAATGGGTACGTACAGAAATCAGTTCACTGTATAAACATGAACAATAAAAATCATGATCGCCAGCATCACAACTATAGCAAGAACATTAAGTCATTTGACTTTACTCAGTGCACCCAATTATGGTGGAGAAAGTAAAATTAAGCATTTTAATGCCCGCATATGAGGTTACCGTGAATATACTAAAAAAAACCTCACTCATCCTCATCATTTTTTGTATTTCGCACAGCAGATGCGATGCCTTCGACACGCTTTCAGCGTTGCAAAAGTATGCACAAGAACACGAAGAATCGCCAGTCGGAAACATCAATTGGATAAATCCTGATTATTCTTCTTATTATGAGGCAATTAGCCATAGACACACCTCAATCCTTCGATTTTTTGCCAGTAACCATGAGATTACCGCGCATCTACAGGCAAAACTTACTCACTATCTCGCACCCCTAAAACCATCTGCTTTAACTCCAACAAAAATTGTTAAAATTAATTCCGACTCTGCACGTATTTTCATCTGGGGAGACGCCCATTCAGCATTCCATTCAGTCACTCGATGTCTCACCTTCCTACATGAGCAAAATATTATTAATGAACAGTTGGAGATCACGCAACCAGACCATTATTTCATATTTAATGGTGATGCCATAAATCGCTCTGTCTATAATATTGAAATGCTTATTCTTCTTCTGAATTTACTTGAAAAAAATCCTGGCAAAGTTTTTTATATATGTGGCAAGCAAGAATATAAAGGGTACTGGAAAAGCTTTACGCTCAAAGATGAACTGCGCATTCGAGCAAAGCATCTCTCACATGAACAGATACCTCTTGGCAAAGAAATTGATGCTTTCTTTGCAACCCTTCCCCTTGCTGCCTATCTGAGCAATCCTAATCATCCGACTAATGTTATTCGCATCTCTCACTTCTCTCGAATATTCAAGAGCATCAATGAACAAAAATGCGGTACTTTTTTTACCGACACCAAACCAGGCGTTACGTATTATGACCTGCGCAAGAAAGCGAAGTCGCCAGAATATATTGATGTTGAAGTTTTTGTTACTGCAGAGGACCGACAAGAAACAGAACTAGCAAGAGTAGGGCTTGATCTTCTTGAACAAGATTTAGGATCGATCACCTGGGGACTGTTCTCATCACCAACGCAAGTGTATCAAAAATATACCAATTTTTTTTATGACTCTTTTGCTTCAATCCAAGTAGCAACGCCCATAGAAAAGAGCACAATAAGCTTGATCAACCGCGACATACGCACAAAAGACAATTTCACCATGCATGAGCCACTCAATATCATATCTGGCATGCCTGCAAAAGATCCTCGTAGCTATTCTGGAAAACCAAGTATCTTACTTGGATCAACCATGCCCGTTATGCAGGGACTTCCCATGATAAGCAAAATCGCTAACCAAGGGCTGATGACACGAATTAATAAAGAAAATAGGGAGCAAGGGGGAGTCAACGGACAGATCATTCGAATAATAATTAAAAATGATAACTATAAAGCTTCTATGGCCCGAAAAAATATTAAACAATTTATTGAACGCGGTATCGATATCATATTCTCGCCAA
>Ga0068860_100001656_pt1 | contig 23830 bp, 20 predicted proteins | sample KBSSwiS32_FD_66597 | JGI IMG/M metagenome (GOLD analysis project Ga0068860, IMG submission 66597) | Switchgrass rhizosphere microbial communities from Kellogg Biological Station, Michigan, USA - KBS Switchgrass S3-2 | ecosystem: Host-associated > Plants > Roots > Rhizosphere > Soil ...
CCAGCTTCAGGATCGCGAACGCCAGCGCGGCAACGATGAGCGCGGCTGCGATCTCGCCGACGCCGGCGACCACGCCGAGGATCGAGGTGACCCACACGGCCGCAGCGGTGGTGAGGCCGTGCGGGCGATCGTCGCCCCGGCCATGCAGGATCACGCCGGCCCCGAGGAAGCCGATGCCGGCCAGCAGCCCCTGGATCGCGCGCGCCGTGGTGTCGAACGACGCCCCCGCGTACATCAAGGCGGCGGTCAGCGCGCCGGCGCCCAGACCGACCAGGCCGAGCGTGCGCATGCCCGTGTTCTTGTGGCTGTGAGCCCGTTCGTAGCCGAGCAGCACGCCGCACAGCGTGGCCACGGCAACCCGCAGCGTGAACTCCCCGGTGCTCATCGGCAGTCGACCCGTTGCATCAACAAAGACGCCGCGTCACTCGCGGCGCGACCAGGCGCGATGATGCCACCGGCACCGCGTGCGACCCGACCGCGACGAGGACCGCGGCCACGCGGCGTCACTCGGCACGCCGCGCAGACCCGCACGCGCGGCGGCGGCGCGCATCAGGGCTTTCGCGGCGCACCGACTCCGCGAACCTGCGCAAGTCGTCGGCAGCGGCGGCATCGCCCCCGTTCGGCAGCGCGATGGCGAGGTGCTCGACTCCCCAACGCCCGTCGAGAACCCGCGCGCCGGCCTGCGATCGGCCAGTGGCCTGCGAGGAGCGAGCCACCGGCGCCGGGCTTGTTGTCGCCGATCACGTTCCTGCCGAGGGCCTGCGCGAGCTTGGGCGCGAGCGCGCGCGCCAGGATGTCGGTGCTGCCGCCGGGCGTGAGGGGCACGATGATCCGGATCGGCCGTGCACCCTGGCCCCACAGCGGCAGCGGCCCGCACAGCAGCGCGGCGAGCAGGCCGCTGCGCGTCGGGCCGACCCGCAGCGTCACGATCGATCGATGCATGGAGGTTCGTTGAAAGCGCGGCCGCGTCGTCGTTCGCTGCCACTGGGCAGCAGCGAGCGTACGGCTCCGCTGCGCAGCGGGAAACTAGCGTATTCTTTGAGCGGCCATCAGGCAGCCGAATGGCGCGCGCCATCGGCGACACGGCGCCGCCTTGTTCACTGCACGCAGATGCCAGCACCGTATCGTGGAGGATGCCAGTGTGGCGCGGTGCGCTACGTGCTGCAGGCCGAGCCGGTGCGCACCGTCGCGTGTCATTGCCGCGAGTGCCAGCGCCAGTCGGGCAGCGCCTTCGGCCTCTCGATGCTGGTGCCCGACAACAGCCTGCAGGTGACCGGCGAGACGAAACGCTACACCCGCATCGCCGACAGCGGCAATGCGAACACCGGCGTGTTCTGTCCGAACTGCGGCGTGCGCATCTACCAGATACCGCAGCACGTGCCGGGGGTGCTGGTGCTCAAGCCGGGCACGTTGGACGACACGAGCTGGGTGCGGCCGAGCCACTTCGTCTACATGAGGCGTGCGCAGCACTGGATCGAGGTCCCCGCAGGGGTGACCGCGTTGAACGATCAGTTCAAGTAGCCTTTGGGCAACACGTGCCGCGAGGCGCGGGCGAGCGTGGGCGCGCGGCGCGCCGACCGGCCCCTTGCCGGCAGCAGCGGCTTGAAGTTGCCCGTGTCACCCGCACCTGAGGTGTCTGCCCCGTTGTTCGAGACCACCATGAGTGCCAGCTCCATCCGCAGCCGACTCGAAACCGTGATCGCACTGGCTCGCCTGCTGGAGCGCGTCGAGGCCGGTGAGACGGCGGCCAACGCCGATCAGTACCGCGCGCTCGTGCAGCAACTGCAAGCCGCGCTGTCCGAACAGATGCCCGACGACGTGCTGCGCGCCATCCTCGGCGCACACCCCGCCGCGAGCGACATCTACGAGAACCTGCACTATCGGCACGCCGGCCTGTCGCGCGCGCCGCTGGAGCGCTCGGCGTCGTCCGAGGTATTGACGCGGCAGTTGCTGGCGCGCGTGGCCGGGCAGGCGCGGGACAAGCCGTCCCCGGCCTGACGCGGCTGCAGGCTGCGCGGGGTACACGCATTCAGAAGTTGGGTTCAGGCACGCCGATTGCTCCGCCGCGGCCATGCGCCGACTGCCCGCCCGCATGGACTCTTACAAGCTGGTCGCCGATTCGGCCCGGCTGCAGCTCGCCAACATCGAAGGGCACGACGACGTTGTCCGTGGCTACGACAGGCGCCACCAGCAGGATGAGGTCAGCCGGGAAAGACTGGCGATCGAGGCAGCCGTTGCGGCAAAGCTCGCCCAGGAATATCTGATCCACAGCACGTCGGCCGCCGCCGCAGGCGCCGCAAACCTTGGCGACGCGAAAGGCGGCTTTCCGTAGCCCGGGCACGACCACGGATCAGCCCGGCACCAAGCGCACCGTGTTCCAGGACGCTGGCGGCAGCGTCATGCGCCGAAAGGAAGAGGCGTCGCAACGTCATGCAGTGTCTCCTGTGTCCTGCTCCGGAGTGGATCGTGGCCGATCGGGCGCCGATCCTCGAGGCGGGTAACCCGGGTGAGGCATCCCGCGCCGCGGCCGGGCTCATGGCCGCCTTGCCTCGAACAGCCGCTGCAGCAGGCACGACACGAACAGCAGTGCGCCGATCACGATGCGCGTCCACCACGAGCTCAGGGAGCCGTCGAAGCTGATCAGCGTCTGGATCACGCCGAGGATCAGCACGCCGAACAGCGTGCCGATCACATAACCGACGCCGCCGGTGAGCAAGGTGCCGCCGATCACCACCGCGGCGATCGCGTCGAGCTCCAGACCGACCGCGTGCAGCCCGTAGCCCGACAGCATGTAGAACGTGAACACCACGCCGCCGAGCGCCGAGCACAAGCCGCTGAAGGTGTAGACCAGCACCGTCGTGCGGCCCACCGGCAGCCCCATCAGCACCGCCGACGCCTCGTTGCCGCCGATCGCGTAGACCGTGCGGCCGAATTCGGTGCCGTGCGCCAGCCAGATGCCGATCGCCACCATCACGACGGCCAGCAGCGCGCCCACGGTGATCGACGCGGCATCGCCGAACAGCGGGATCCGCGTCTGGGCGATCGCGGTGTAGCCGGCGTCGGTGATGCTGATCGAATCGATGCTGATCAGGTAGCACAGGCCGCGCGCCAGGAACATGCCGGCCAGCGTGACGATGAACGGCTGCAGCCGGAAGCGCGTGATCAGCCAGCCCATGAAGGCGCCGAATGCGGTGCCCATCGCGAGCACCAGCGGAATCGCCGCGGCCGCACTCCAGTGATGCTGCTCCACCAGCGCGGCCGACACCATCGTGGTGAGCGCGATCACCGCACCCACCGACAGGTCGATGCCGCCGGACAGGATCACGAACGTCATGCCGACGCCCACGATGCACAGGAAGGCGTTGTCGATCAGCAGGTTCAGGAACACCTGCGGCGAGAAGAAGCCGCCGTAGGCGACCGAGCCGAAGCCCGCGGTGACGATGAACACCGCGACCGCGCCCAGCACGGGCACCACGCGCGCGTCGATGCGCGGGCGCAAGGGGTGCGCCGCTGCGACGCCGCTCATCGCACCGGCGCTCCGGGCAACGGGCGCCGCTGCACCCACGCGCGCACGCTGGCGCGGAACTCGGCCGACTGCAGCAGCATCACCACGAACACCACCGCGGCCTTGACCACCAGGTTGATCTCCGGCGGCACCCCGATCGAGTAGATCGTCGAGGTCAGCGTCTGGATGATCAGCGCGCCGAGCACGCTGCCGGCCAGGCTGAAGCGACCGCCGGTGAGCAAGGTGCCGCCGAGCGTCACCGCGAGGATGGCGTCGAGCTCGAGCAGCAGGCCGGCGTTGTTGCCGTCGGCGCTCTTGACGTTGGAGCTGACGATCAGCCCCGCCACGCCCGCCGCGAACCCGCAGAACACGTAGACGCACACGGTGATCAGGCGCTCGGGCAGCCCGGCCAGGCGCGCCGCCGCCGGGTTGATGCCGATCGCCTGGATGAACAGGCCGAGCGCGGTGCGCGTCATCAGCAGGTGCAGCACGACCCACACCGCGGCGGCGATGAACACGGCGAACGGCAGCCCGAGCAGGAAGCCGTTGCCGATGGTGAAGTACGGCGCGTAGTACACCGTGATGATCTGGCCGTTGGTGATCAGCTGTGCGATGCCGCGGCCGGCCACCATCAGGATCAGCGTCGCGATGATCGGCTGCATGCCCACGCGCGCCACCAGCAGCCCGTTCCACAGCCCGCACAGCGCGGCCACCGCGAGCGCGGCGACGATCGCCACGGCCATCGGCGTGCGGCTGACGTAGGTCTGCTGGCCGCCCTTGAGCACCAGCGTGCCGCCGATCAGCAAGGCCGCGGTGGCGCCGGCAATCGCCACCACGGCGCCCACCGAGATGTCGATGCCGCGCGTGGCGATCACCAGCGTCATCCCGAGCGCGACCACCGCCAGCGGCGCCGCGCGGTTGAGGATGTCGATCAGGCTGCCGTACAGGTGCCCGTCGCGCCATTGCAGCTGCCAGAAGCCGGCGTTGAAGGTGGCGTTCAGCGCCAGCAGCAGCACCAGCGTGCACGTCGGCCAGAAGAGGCGGTGCTCGGCGAGACGGCTCAACCAAGGCCACGCGCGGATCCCGCTCTGCCGGTCCGCGGCGTGCGCCCCCTCGGGGGGCAGCGACCGGAGAGAGCGTGGAGGCCTCATGTCCCCGCCGCGATCAGCTGGAACACCTCGTGCTCCGACGTGTCGCCCGGCAGCTCGCCGACCTTGCGGCGGTCACGCAGCACCACGATGCGATCCGACACGCGCACCACCTCGTCCATCTCCGACGAGATGAACAGCACCGCGAGGCCGGCGCGCGCCAGCTGCAGGATCTCGTTCATCACCTCCTGCTTGGCGGCCACGTCGATGCCGCGCGTCGGCTCGTCGAGGATCAGGATCTTCGGGTCGGTCGCGAGCCAGCGCCCGAGCACCGCTTTCTGCTGGTTGCCGCCCGACAGGCGCGCGATCGGCGCGTCGAGGTCGGCCACCTGGATGCCGAGCGACTGCACGAAGCGCCGCGCGATCTCGGCCTGTTTGCCCGGGCGCAGGAAGCGCCGCACGCCGAGGCGCGCCTGCAGGGCCAGCACCAGGTTCTCGCGCACCGACAGCTCGCCGACGATGCCCTCGACCTTGCGGTCCTCCGGACACATCGCCAGGCGATGGCGGATCGCCTGCACCGGCGTCGTCAGGTGCACCGCCTCGCCGGCCAGCTTCACCTCGCCGCTGTCGCTGCGCTCGAGCGCGAACAGCAGGCGCGCGAGCTCGGTGCGGCCCGAGCCGAGCAACCCGCCGACGCCCACCACCTCGCCGCGCCGCAGCATCACGTCGGTCGGCTGCAGCAGCCCGCGCCGTCCGAGACCCGTCGCCTGCAGCGCGGGGTGCGCGTCGTGCGCCGGTGCCGCCGGCGCATGCGCCTGCCTGGCGACGGCCGCGCTCAGCTCGCGGCCCACCATCGCGCGGATCAGTGCCGCCGGCGGCAGATCGTCCTTCAGGAACTCGCCCACGCGCTCGCCGTTGCGCAGCACGGTGATGCGGTCGCTCACCGCATACATCTGGTCGAGGAAGTGCGTGACGAACAGGATCGCCATGCCGTCGTCGCGCAACCGGCGCATCACGCCGAACAGCTGCTGCACCTCGCTCTCGTCGAGGCTCGAGGTCGGCTCGTCGAGCACCAGCACGCGCGCCTGCACGCTCAATGCGCGCGCGATCGCCACCATCTGCTGCACCGCCACCGAGCAGCTCGACAGCAACCGCGTGACGTCGATGTTCAGCTGCAGGCGCGCCAGCAGCGCGCGCGCGTCGGCGTTCAGGCGCGGCCAGTCGATGCGCCACAGGCCCGCCGCGCCGCGCCGCGGGTAGCGGCCGGCGAAGATGTTCTCGGCCACCGACAGGTTCGGGCAGAGATTGACCTCCTGGTACACCGTGCTGATGCCCAGGTGCTGCGCGGCGGCCGGCGACGACGGCGCGATCGGCGCGCCGTGCAGCCGCAGTTCGCCGCGGTCGGGCGGAAACACGCCCGTCAGCACCTTGATCAGCGTCGACTTGCCGGCGCCGTTCTGCCCCATCACCGCGTGCACTTCACCGGCACGCAGCGTGAAGTCGACGTCGCGCAGCGCGACGACGCCGGTAAAGGCGCGCGTCAAGCCGCGCGCCTCGAGGATCACGCTCCCAATCGACGCGTCAGCCATCGCCTCAGCATGCGCGATGGCCGACCTGCTTCACATGCCCATGAACCCTCATGGCCATGCGGCAGCCTCCATCCCCAGCGGCGGCCTCAATACTTGCGGCTCGGAAACTCCTTGGCAGCGATCTCCATCGGGAAGATGCCTTCCTTCGTGACGATGCGCTTGGGCAGCGTCTTGCCGGCTTTCAGGTCTTTCACCGCCTCCATCAGCTGCGGCCCGAGCAGCGGGCTGCACTCGACACTGACGTTGAGCTTGCCGGCGATCATCGCCTCGAACGCACCCTTCACCGCGTCGATCGAGATGATGACGATGTCCTTGGCCGGCTTGAGGCCCGCCTCCTCGATGGCCTGGATCGCGCCGATCGCCATGTCGTCGTTGTGCGCGTACAGCACGTTGATCTTCTTGCCCTCGGCCTTGAGGAAGGCTTCCATCACCTCCTTGCCCTTGGCGCGCGTGAAGTCGCCGGTCTGCGAGCGGATGATCTTGAAGCGCGGCTGCGCCTTGATGATCTCCTCGAAGCCCTTCTTGCGGTCGATCGCCGGCGCCGAGCCCACCGTGCCCTGCAGCTCGACGATGTTGACGTCGCCCTGGCCCTTGTAGTTCTCGAGCAGCCAGCGGCCGGCCTTGCGGCCTTCTTCGGTGAAGTCCGAGCCCATGAAGCTGACCCACAGGGTGTCGTCCTTCTCGTCGACCGCGCGGTCCGACAGGATCACGGGAATCTTGGCCGCCTTGGCCTCGCGCAGCACCGTGCCCCAGCCCGACGCCACCACCGGCGAGAACGCGATCACGTCGACCTTCTGCGCGATGTACGAGCGGATCGCCTTGATCTGGTTCTCCTGCTTCTGCTGCGCGTCGGAGAACTTCAGGTCGATGCCGGCTTCCTTGGCCGACGACTTGATCGATTCGGTGTTGGCGGTGCGCCATTCGCTCTCGGCGCCGATCTGCGCGAAGCCGAGCACGATCTTGCCCTGCGCCCAGGCCGCGAGCGGCAGGCCGCTGGCGGCGAGCGCGGCGACCACGGTTCTTCTTTGCTGGTTCATGCGAGTCTCCTCAGACGTGGTGTGAAAAGGTCATCGGTCTGCTTGTCGGCGCAGATCGTTCGTTGTGATCGGAAATCCCGCCGCGCTCAGTGCTGCGGCCTGTCGGGCGAGCCCGGCCTCACACCCAGCCCCCGTCGACGATGAAATCCTGCGCGGTGCACATCGCGCTGTCGTCGGCCGCCAGGAACAGCGTCATGCTGGCGATGTGGATCGGCATCAGCTCCTGGTGGATGCACTGGCCGCGCGCGACGTCGGCCTTGCCCTGCTCGTCGAACCACAGGCGCTTTTGCTTCTCGGTCATCACCCAGCCCGGCACGATGGTGTTGACGCGGATGTTGAACGGCCCGAAGTCGCGCGCCAGGCTGCGCGTCAGCCCCTGCACCGCCGACTTCGCGGTCGTGTACACCGGCATGCCGCCCTGCTTGAGCTTCCAGCTCACCGAGCCGAAGTTGACGATCGAGCCGCCGCCGGCGGCCTTCATGTCGGTGCTGACCTTCTTGGCGGCGAAGAACTGGTGCTTCAGGTTCACCGCGATGCCCTTGTCCCAGCTCTCGGGCGTGGTGTCTTCGATCTTGTGGCGCTGGTCGTTGGCCGCGTTGTTCAGCAGCACCGTGATCGGGCCCAGGCGCCCGCGGATCATGTCGATCGCCGCCTCGAGCTTCGCGACGTCCGTGATGTCCGCTTGCACGAACAGCGGCGGCGTCTTCGCGCCCGGGGTCAATCGCTTGACCAGCGCCTCGGCGTTCGGCACGTCGATGTCGACGAAGCCCACGCGCGCGCCCTGTGCGACGAACTGCTCCACCAGCGTTTCACCGATGCCGGTGGAACCCCCCGTGATCAACACGACGCGATCGACCAAACTGGGATACCGAGCGAGCGATGCCATAGGCGCCTCGTTGACGATTAGTCATACTAAAAGTGGTCCAACGGGCGACAAATAGGGTTTGCCCCGGGATGGTTTCCGAAATATAGGCTTACTTTATTGTCGACTTTCGAGCTGCGCGCCACCGCTTTCTCTGTGCGCGCGGCGCGCATCAGGAGCCCTGCTCATGCCTTCGAGCTCCCGCTACCGAGGCGTCTTTCCAGTCGCCCCCACCTGCTTCGACGCCGCCGGCCAACTCGACCTCGCGAGCCAGAAGCGCTGCATCGATTTCATGATCGACGCCGGCTCGCAAGGCATCTGCATCCTCGCCAACTTCTCCGAGCAGTTCGTGCTGGCCGATGACGAGCGCGAGTTGCTCGCGCGCACGATCATCGAACACGTGGCCGGCCGCGTGCCGGTGATCGTGACCACCACGCACTTCAGCTCCCGGTTGACGATCGAGCGCTCGCGGCGCGCGCAGGCGCTCGGCGCGGCGATGGTGATGGTGATGCCGCCGTACCACGGCGCGACGATCCGCGTGCCCGAGGGCGCGATCGTCGAGTACTTCCAGCGCCTGTCCGACGCGCTGTCGATTCCGATCATGATCCAGGACGCGCCGGTCAGCGGCACCGTGCTGAGCGCGCCGCTGCTGGCGCGCATGGCGCGCGAGATCGAGCAGGTGTCGTACTTCAAGATCGAGACCGCCGGCGCGGCCAGCAAGCTGCGCGAGCTGATCCGGCTCGGCGCAGACGCGATCGAGGGCCCGTGGGACGGCGAGGAAGGCATCACGCTGCTGCCCGACCTCGAGGCCGGTGCCACCGGCGCGATGACCGGCGCCGGCTACCCCGACGGCATCCGGCTGATCGTCGACGCGTTCGCGGCCGGCCGGCGCGACGAAGCCTTCGATCAGTACCAGCGCTGGCTGCCGCTGATCAACGTCGAGAACCGCCAGTGCGGCCTGCTGGCGGCCAAGGCGCTGATGAAGGAAGGCGGCGTGATCGCGTGCGACGCGCCGCGCCACCCGTTTCCGCCGCTGTCGAGCGCCGTGCGCGACGGCCTGCTGCGCACCGCGCGGCGGCTCGATCCGGTGGTGCTGCGCTGGGGCCGCTGAAGCCCCGTTCGAACCCCGTCAACCACAGGAGACTGCCTCATGCGTCGTCAACTTTTCCTTCGCCTCGGCGTGGCCGCCGGCGCGCTGCTGCTGGCCGCGGCCAGCCCCGCGCAAGACAAGGGCACGGTCGGGGTGTCGATGCCCACCAAATCGTCGGCGCGCTGGATCGACGACGGCAACAACATGGTCAAGTACCTGAAGGAGAAGGGCTACAAGGCCGACCTGCAGTACGCGGAGGACGACATCCCGAACCAGCTGGCGCAGGTCGAGAACATGATCACCAAGAAGGTGAAGGTGCTGGTGATCGCGGCGATCGACGGCACCACGCTGTCCAACGCGCTGCAGAAGGCGGCCGACCAGGGCATCAAGGTGGTGGCCTACGACCGCCTGATCCGCGGCTCGAAGAACGTGGACTACTACACCACGTTCGACAACTTCCAGGTCGGCGTGCTGCAGGCCGGCTCGATCGTCGACAAGCTCGGCCTCAAGCAGGGCAAGGGCCCGTTCAACATCGAGCTGTTCGGCGGCTCGCCCGACGACAACAACGCGTTCTTCTTCTACGACGGCGCGATGTCGGTGCTCAAGCCCTACCTCGACAGCGGCAAGCTGGTGGTGCGCAGCAAGCAGATGGGCATGCAGAAGGTCGGCACCCTGCGCTGGGACGGCGCGGTGGCGCAGGCGCGCATGGACAACCTGCTGTCGGCCTACTACGGCAACGCGCGCGTCGACGCGGTGCTGTCGCCGTACGACGGGCTGTCGATCGGCATCATCTCGTCGCTCAAGGGCGTCGGCTATGGCACGCCCAAGCAACCGATGCCGGTGATCAGCGGCCAGGACGCCGAGGTGCCGTCGGTCAAGGCGATCCTGCGCGGCGACCAGTACTCCACCGTCTTCAAGGACACGCGCGAACTCGCCAAGGTCACCGTCGAGCTGATCGACGACGCGCTGTCGGGCAAGCAGCCCAAGATCAACGACACCAAGACCTACAACAACGGCATCAAGGTGGTGCCGTCGTACCTGCTCAAGCCGGTGAGCGTCGACGCGTCGAACTGGAAGCCGGTGCTGATCGACAGCGGCTACTACAAGGAAAGCCAGGTGAAATGACTCTCCCGAAGCGCCTGCGGCGCCTCCCCGAAAGGGGGCGCCGCCAGCCCGGCGAAGCGAGATCCGCGGCGGCCGCTTGGCTCGGCATGCTCGCGCGCGGTGACAACGCGCCTGTCAGCGTGGGGCCGGCGTGACCACTCTGCTCGAGATGCGGGGGATCACCAAGACGTTCCCCGGCGTGGTCGCGCTGCGCGACGTCAACCTGCAGGTGCAGGCCGGCGAGATCCACGCCGTGGTGGGCGAGAACGGCGCCGGCAAGTCGACGCTGATGAAAGTGCTGTCTGGCGTCTACCCGCACGGCAGCTACGACGGGCGCATCGTGTTCGACGGCCAGGAGCGGCGCTTCGGCGGCATCGCCGACAGCGAGCGCCTGGGCATCATCATCATCCACCAGGAGCTCGCGCTGGTGCCGCTGCTGTCGATCGCCGAGAACATCTTCCTCGGCAACGAGCGTGCACGCGGCGGCGTGATCGACTGGTTCGAATCGTTCCGCGCCACGCAGGCGCTGTTGAAGAAGGTGGGTCTGAAGGCGCAGCCGACCACGCTGGTCACCGACCTCGGCGTCGGACAGCAGCAGCTGGTGGAGATCGCCAAGGCGCTGTCCAAGGAAGTGCGGCTGATGATCCTGGACGAGCCGACCGCGAGCCTGAACGAGACCGACAGCGACGCCTTGCTCGCATTGCTGCTGGAGCTGAAGTCGCACGGCATCGCCTGCATCCTGATCAGCCACAAGCTCAACGAGGTGGCCAAGGTGGCCGACACGGTCACCGTGATCCGCGACGGCAGCACCGTGGCCACGCTCGATGCGCGCGCCGGCCCGGTGCCCGAGCGCGAGGTGGTGCGCCTGATGGTGGGCCGCGAGATGGCCGACCGCTACCCGCAGCGCACGCGGCAGGTGGGCGAGGTGGTGTTCGAGGTCGACGACTGGCGCGTGCACCATCCCGATCACCACGACCGCCTGTTCATCAAGGGCGTGAGCTTTCGCGCGCGGCGCGGCGAGATCGTCGGCATCGCCGGGCTGATGGGTGCCGGCCGCACCGAATTCGCGATGAGCGTGTTCGGCCACTCGTGGGGCCATCGCATCAGCGGCGCGGTGCGCATGCACGGCAAGCCGGTGGACATCAGTCGCGTCGATCGCGCGGTGGCGCACGGCCTGGCCTACGTCACCGAGGACCGCAAGGCGCTCGGCCTGGTGCTCGAGGACTCGATCGCGCACAACGTGACGCTGGCCAACCTGCGGGCGGTGTCGGCCGCCGGCGTGATCGACGCCGAGCGCGAATACGCGGTGGCGGGCGAGTACCGGCGCAAGCTGGCGATCCGCTGCGCCGGGGTGGCGCAACCGGTGGTCAACCTGTCGGGCGGCAACCAGCAGAAGGTGGTGCTGGCCAAATGGCTGTTCGCCGAGCCCGAGGTGCTGATCCTCGACGAGCCGACGCGCGGCATCGACGTGGGCGCCAAGTTCGAGATCTACACGCTGATGGCCGAGCTGGCCGCAGCCGGCAAATGCATCGTGATGATCTCCTCGGAGATGCCGGAGCTGCTCGGCCTGTGCGACCGCATCGTGGTGATGAACGAGGGCCGCTTCATCGCCGAGTACGACGCCGCCGAGGCGTCGCAGGAAAGGATCATGCATGCGATCGTCGCCGACGGGCACCATTGACCCGCGCCCGGCCGGCGCCAGCCGGTACGCCGGCTACCTGAAGGCCAACCTGCGCGACTACGGCATGTTGCTGTCGCTGATCGCGATCATGGTGTTCTTCCAGGTGGTCACCGACGGCACGCTGATGCAGCCGCTGAACCTGACCAACCTGGTGCTGCAGAACAGCTACATCGTGATCATGGCGCTGGGCATGCTGCTGGTGATCGTGGCCGGCCACATCGATCTGTCGGTGGGCTCGGTGTGCGGCTTCATCGGCGCGCTGGCCGCGGTGCTGATGGTGCAGTACGACTGGCACTTCCTGCCGGCCACGCTGGTGTGCGTGGCCGCGGGCGCAGCGATCGGCGCCGCGCAGGGCTGGTTCATCGCCTTCTTCAAGATCCCGTCGTTCATCGTCACGCTGGCCGGCATGCTGGTGTTCAAGGGGCTTGCGCTGGCGTTGCTGCAGGGCCAGTCGGTGGGGCCGTTCCCGGGCGGCTTTCAGCTGCTGAGCTCCGGCTTCATCCCCGACCTCTTCAACGGCGAGACGCTGCGCATCACCTCGCTGGCGATCGGGCTGGCAGTGGCCGCCGCGATGGTGGTGGCGGAGTTGCGCCAGCGCGCACGCCAGCGTGCGCATGGCATCGACAACGAGCCGACGCCCTTCTTCTTCGCCAAGCTGGCGCTGTTCGCGGCGCTGATCGTCGGCTTCAGCTGGGTGATGGCCTCGTATCGGGGCCTGCCCAACGTGCTGATCGTGATGACCCTGCTGATGCTGCTGTACGACTTCGTGACGATGCGCACCACCATCGGCCGCCGCATCTACGCGCTGGGCGGCAACGAGAAGGCGGCGCGCCTGTCGGGCGTGAACACGCGCTGGCTCACCTTCGGGACCTTCGTCAACATGGGCGTGCTCGCCGCGGTGGCCGGGCTGGTGTTCGCCGCGCGCCTGAACACCGCGACGCCGAAGGCCGGTCAGGGATTCGAGCTCGACGTGATCGCCGCCTGCTTCATCGGCGGCGCCTCGGCCTCGGGCGGCGTCGGCAAGGTGCTGGGCGCGGTGATCGGCGCGCTGGTGATGGGCGTCATGAACAACGGCATGTCGATCCTCGGCATCGGCATCGACTATCAGCAAGTGATCAAGGGCGGTGTGTTGCTCGCCGCGGTGTTCGTCGATGTCTACAACCGCAACAAGGCTTGAGGCGCGCGGCGCGGCCCGCACCCGGCGCGCCGCCGGCTCCAAAGGGGCCGCCAAGGGCGCGGCGCTGAATCCGAGCCAGGGCCACCGCGATTACCGCCATCCGCCCGAGCGCAAGAGCATGCACGCGCGCATCGTGCACGACCTCGGCATGCGCATCGTGGCCGGCGAGTTCAAGCCCGGCGACCGCCTGCCCGCCGAAAGCCAGCTGCTGACCGACTACGACGTCAGCCGGCCGGTATTGCGCGAGGCGGTGCGCGTGCTGGTGGCCAAGGGGCTGGTGCTGTCCAAGCAGCGCGCCGGCGCCACGGTGAGACCCCGCAACGAGTGGCATCTGCTCGACCCCGACGTGCTGTATTGGCTGATCCAGGGTAAGCCCCAGGCCGAGTTCGTCGAGACGCTGCTGACCGCGCGCCGCGTGTTCGAGCCGGCCATCGCGGCGCTGGCCGCGCGCGTGGCCAGCCACGACAGCCTGCATGGCATCGCCGACGCCTACGCCGGCATGGAGGCCGCCAAGACCGCGGAGGAACTGCTGGAGCCCGACCTGGCGTTCCACCGCCGCATCGCCGAGGCCACCAACAACGACCTGCTGGCCTACATCGGCAACATGCTGTCGCTGGCGCTGCGCGAGTCGATCAAGCTCAGCAGCAAGCACCCCAACACCCACGCGCTGTCGCTGCCGCGGCACAAGGCGATCCTGACCGCGCTGCTGCACCGCGACCCGCTGGCCGCCTACCAGGCCTCGCTGCTGCAGCTGAAGGAAACCGGCGACGACATCAGCGAGATTCTGGCCTCCGGGCTCGACCTGCGCTGACCGGTTCACGCAATCGGTGCAAACCGCTGCTCGGGCGCCGCCAGCGTCGAAGCGCCAGCCTGCCTATCATCACGGGCGCAACCCGGGGAAGCCGCAGACGTGTCGATGGTCCAGCTGGCGCTCAGGCGCCCCTACACGTTCATCGTGATGGCGATGCTGATCGTGCTCGCCACGCCGTTCACGCTGCTGTCGATGGCCACCGACATCTTCCCGGAGATCAACATCCCGGTGGTCAGCATCATCTGGAACTACCAGGGCCTGTCGGCGCAGGAGATGGGGGCGCGCATCGCCGGGCAGAGCGAACGCAGCCTCACCACCACGGTGAGCGACATCGAGCACATCGAGTCGACCTCGCTGACCGGCATCTCGATCATCAAGGTCTTCTTCCAGCCCACCGCCAACATCCAGACCGCGCTGGCGCAGGTGGTGGCGATCATGCAGACCCAGGTGCGCCAGCTGCCGCCGGGCATCACGCCGCCGCTGATCATCAAGTACTCGGCCTCCAGCATTCCGGTGGTGCAGCTGGGCATGGCGAGCCCGACGCTGCCCGAGCAGACGGTGTTCGACCACGCGATCAACACGCTGCGCCCGCAGCTGATCACCATTCCCGGCGTCGCGATCCCGTTCCCGTACGGCGGCAAGAACCGGCTGATCTCGGTGGACCTCGACATGCCGGCGCTGCAGGCGCGCGGGCTGTCGCCGGCCGACGTGGTCAACGCGGTCAACCTGCAGAACCTGATCCTGCCGTCGGGCACCGCCAAGTTCGGGGCCACCGAGTACACGGTGCGCATGAACGGCTCGCCCGATGCGATCGCCGGCCTGGGCGATCTGCCGGTGCGCACGGTGGGCGGCAACACCACCTACCTGCGCGACGTGGCGCAGGTGCGCGACGGCTTCCAGCCGCAGACCAACATCGTGCGCCAGGACGGCGCGCGCGGCGTGCTGCTGTCGGTGCTGAAGAACGGCGGCGCCTCGACGCTCGACATCGTGGGCAACCTGCGCGCGATGCTGCCGCGCGTCACCGAGGTGCTGCCACCGGACATCAAGGTGACGCCGCTGTTCGATCAGTCGGTGTTCGTCAAGGCAGCGGTCAAGGGCGTGGTGATCGAGGCGCTGATCGCCGCCGCGCTCACCGCCGCGATGGTGCTGCTGTTCCTCGGCAACTGGCGCAGCACGCTGATCATCGCGCTGACGATCCCGCTGTCGATCCTGAGCTCGATCATCGTGCTCAAGCTGCTCGGCGAGACGCTCAACCTGATGACCTTGGGCGGCCTGGCGCTGTCGGTGGGCATCCTGGTCGACCAGGCGATCGTGACGATCGAGAACATCGAGCGCCATCTGCACATCGGCAAGCCGATCGAGCAGGCGATCGACGTCGGCGCCGGCGAGATCGGCGTGGCCGCCTTCGTCTCCACGCTGTGCATCTGCATCGTGTTCGTGCCGATGTTCTTCCTGTCGGGCGTGGCGCGCTATCTGTTCGTACCGCTGGCCGAGGCGGTGGTGCTGGCGATGATCGCGTCCTACATCCTGTCGCGCACGCTGGTGCCGACGCTGGTGCTGCTGCTGATGAAGAACCAGCCGGTGGGCCACGCGGTCGAGCAGCGCGGCCTGTTGCAGCGGCTGTACCGTGCGTTCGACAGCCGCTTCGAGCGCGTGCGCCGCGGCTACACGCTGGCGCTGGCTGCCTTGCTGCAGCAGCGGCGCGCCTTCGCCCTGCTGTTCGGCGGCTTCTGCGTCGCCTCGTGCCTGCTGGTGCCGGCGCTGGGGCGCGACTTCTTCCCGAGCGTCGATGCCGGCCAGATCCGGCTGCACTTGCGTGCGCCCACCGGCACCCGCATCGAGGAGACCGCGCGCATCGCCGACGCGGTGGAGGCAGCGATCCGCGAGCTGATCCCGAAGGAGCAGCTCGAGACGATCCTCGACAACCTCGGAGTGCCCAACAGCGGCATCAATTTGAGCTACAGCAACGCCGGCACCTTCGGCACGCTCGACGGCGAGATCCTGATGTCGCTGCGCGAGGGCCACGAGCCCACTGAAGCACACGTCACCCGGCTGCGCAGCGAGCTGCCCCGGCGCTTCCCGGGCATCGAGTTCTTCTTCCAGCCGGCCGACATCGTCACGCAGATCCTGAACTTCGGACTGCCGGCGGCGATCGACATCCAGTTCACAGGCAACAACCTCGCCGCCAATGCCGCGCTGGCGGGCGAGCTGACCCAGGCGATCCGCCAGATTCCCGGCGCCGTCGACGCGCACCTGCACCAGCGGCTCAACGCGCCGGCTGTCAATCTGCAGATGGACCGCACGCGCCTGCAGCAGCTCGGCCTGAGCGCGGCCAACGTGGGCCAGAACGTGCTGATCTCGCTGTCGGGCAGCTCGCAGACCGCGCCCGCGTTCTGGCTCAATCCGCAGAACGGCGTGGTCTACAACATCGCGGTGCAGACGCCTCAGTACAACGTCGATTCGCTGGACGCGCTGCTCAACATGCCGGTGGGCGCCGGCAGCGGCGCGCCCGGCAACGCCAGCGGCAGCACGCAGCTGCTCGGCAACCTGGTCGAGGCCAGCACCGCGGCACAGACCGCGGTGGTATCGCGCTACAACATCCTGCCGGCGATCGACGTCTACGTCGGCGTGCAGGGCACCGACCTGGCGAACGTTGCGTCGAAGGTCGAGGCGCTGGTCGAGCAGGTCAGGCCCAGGCTGCCGCGCGGCAGCCAGGTGGTGATGCGCGGCCAGGTCGAGACGATGCAGGCGTCGTTCGTCGGCCTGGGCGTCGGCCTGGCGATGGCGATCGTGCTGGTGTACCTGCTGATCGTCGTCAACTTCCAGAGCTGGCTCGACGCGCTGATCATCATCGCCGCGCTGCCGGCCGCGCTGGCCGGCATCGCGTGGATGCTGTTCGTCACCGGCACCACGCTGAGCGTGCCCGCGCTCACCGGCGCCATCATGACGATGGGCGTGGCCACCGCCAACAGCATCCTGCTGATCTCGTTCGCGCGCCAGCGCCGCGACGAAGGTGCCGATCCGCTGACCGCGGCGCTCGATGCCGGCGCGACGCGCATCCGCCCGGTGCTGATGACCGCGCTGGCGATGATCATCGGCATGATCCCGATGGCGCTGGGCATCGGCGAAGGTGCCGAGCAGAACGCGCCGCTCGGCCGCGCGGTGATCGGCGGCCTGTTGTTTGCCACCGTGTCGACGCTGCTGTTCGTGCCGGTGGTGTTCGCCTCGGTGCACGAGCGGATGGCGCGCCGGCAGGCCACGCGCCGCGCGCCGCCGTTGACCGCCCACCCGCAGGAGACCTGACGCATGACCGAGCCACGACCCGCCGCCGGCGACGATGCGGGCCAGTCCGCGCAACGGCGCCGCGCGCTGCGTGGCACCAAGATCGTCGCGCTGGTGGTGCTCGCGCTGCTCGCGGTGGGCGCCGCGCGCACGGTGGTGAGCCGCATCTCGAATGCGCGCACCCTCGAAGCCGGCGTGGCCGACAACGCCAAGCCGTACGTGCGGGTGACGCAGCCGCAGCGCAGCGGCAGCGGCGACAAGCTGGCGCTGCCCGGCACCTTGCAGGGCAACGTGCAGGCGCCGATCGCGGCGCGCGCCAACGGGTACTTGAAGCGCTGGACCAAGGACATCGGCAGCAGGGTCGAGCGCGGCGAACTGCTGGCCGAGATCGAGACGCCCGAGATCGACCAGCAGCTCAGCCAATCGATCGCCGCGCGCGACCAGGCGGCGGCGAGCCTGTCACTCAGTCGAAGCACGGTGGAGCGTTGGGAAGGCCTGCGCAAGAAAGACGTCGTCTCCCAGCAAGACCTCGAGGAGAAGCGCAGCGCGGTCACGCAGCAGCAGGCCAACCTGGCCGCCGCCGACGCCAACGTGCAGCGGCTGCGCCAGCTCGAAAGCTTCAAGCGCGTGGTGGCGCCGTTCGCCGGCGTGATCACGCGGCGCAACGTCGACGTGGGCGACCTGATCGACGCCTCGGGCTCGCGCCCGCTGTTCCTGCTGGCGCAGACCGATCCGCTGCGCGTCTACGTCAACGTGCCGCAGGCCTATGCGCAACTGGTCCAGCCGGGGCAGCCGGTGGTGGTGACCCAGGCCGAGCTGCGCGGACAGACCTTTCGCGGCCAGGTGGCGCGCACCTCGGCGTCGATCGACACCGGCACACGCACGATGCAGGTCGAGGTCGCGCTGCCCAACCCCGATGGCAAGCTGCTGCCCGGCGCCTACGTGCAGGTGGCGCTGCCGCTGGCCTCCAGCGGCGCGCTGGCGTTGCCCACCAACACGCTGATGTTCCGTGGCGAAGGCACGCTGGTGGCGGTGGTCGACGCGCAAGGCAAGGTGAGCCTGCGCAAGGTGGCGGTGGGGCGCAACTACGGCGAGACCTTCGAGGTGCTCGACGGCATCAACGACAACGACCGCGTGATCCTGAACCCGCCCGACTGGCTGGCCGAAGGCCAGAGCGTCGCGCTGGCGCCCACTGCCGCGTCGTCCACCGGCCCGGCATCGTCGCCGATCGGCAAGGACGCACCGGGCAAGGACCGGCTGTGAGGCGGCAGCGTCGCGCACGCGGACTGCGCGGCGCGCTGGCCTGCGCGGCCGTCGCGCTGGCCGGCTGCGTGGCCGGGCCCGACTACCGCAAGCCCGAGGTCGAGCTGCCCGTCACCTGGAAGGTCGACGCGCCGTGGCGCGAGAGCCGGCCCGACGACGGCGCGCCGAAAGGGCCGTGGTGGCAGCGCTTCGGCGACGCGCAGCTCAACGCGCTGGCCGAAACGGCGCTGGGCAACAACCCGACCCTGGCGATCTTCGAGGCGCGACTGGCGCAATCGCGCGCGCAGCTGGCGGCCACCAGCGCGGCGGTGCTGCCGCAGGTGGGCCTCAACGCGCGCGCGACGCGCCAGAAGATCTCGGCCAATCGGCCACTGTCGAACTACGCGACACCGAACTTCTCCACCGTGCAGAACGACCTCGCGCTGGCGATGTCGGTCAACTACGAGTTCGATGTCGCCGGCCGCATCCGGCGCTCGATCGAAAGCGCCGGCGCGACGCTCGAGCAGGCCGGTGCCGACTTGGAGAACGCGCGCCTGCTGCTGATCTCCGATCTAGCGACCAGCTACTACAACGTGCGCGCACTCGACATCGAGCTCGACGTGGTCAACCGCGCGATCGCGCTGCAGCGCCGCGCGCTCGATCTGGTGACCGCGCGCTACCAGCTCGGCGCGGCCACGGGCCTCGACGTGGCGCAGCAACAGGCGCTGCTCGACAACACGCTGGTGCAAGTCGACGTGCTGCAGCGCCAGCGCGACCAATTCGAGCATGCGCTGGCCACGCTGGTGGGCGTCGCGGCGCCGTCGTTCGCGCTGGCGCCCGACGTGCGCGAGCTCAATCCGCCGACGGTGCCGCTGGGGGTGCCGTCCGACGTGCTCGAGCGGCGGCCCGACATCGCGGCGGCCGAGCGCGCGATGGCGGCGGCCAATGCGCAGATCGGCGTCGCCACCGCGGCGTTCTACCCGAGCGTGACGCTCGGTCCCACGCTGTACGGCGTCGAGAGCCGCTCGCTGTCGACGCTGTTCGACGCGCCGAGCGTGCTGTGGTCGATCGGGCTGTCGGCCACGCAGGTGCTGTTCGACAACGGACGCTTGAAGGCCAACGTCGACTTCGCACGTGCCGGGCATGCGGTGGCGATCGCCAACTACCGGCGCATCGTGCTGATCGCGATGCAGGAGGCCGAAGACGGCATCACCGGCCTGGCCTCGCTCGAGCGCGCGTCGACGCAGGCGCGCACCGCGGTGGCCACCGCGCGCCGCGTGCTCGAGATGTCGGCCGCGCGCTACGAAGGCGGCGCCTCCGGCTACCTCGACGTGATCACCGCGCAGCAGGCGCTGCTGAACAGCGCGCGCCAGGTGTCGCAGCTCGACGGCCAGCGCATGCTGACCTCGGTGTTCCTGATCAAGGCGCTCGGCGGCGACTGGCAGCGCGAAGCCCCGATCGCGACGAGCCGCAGCGGCGAATGACGCCGCGCTGACGCGGCTCGTGGCTCGGGGCCTTTGCGGCGTGCACCGGGTCCGCGGCCACCGCGTCGCGAGAGATCCCGGCCATCGACCATGCTGCCGAAGCGCAGCCGGCGCGCCGGGCCGGAAAACGTTGTATGATGATCATCATGCGACATAGAAAGACCAACGCGAGAGCCGCGGCCAAGGATGCGACGCATGAGCGCATCGTGTCCGTGGCCGCCCGGGCGATCCGCCGTAGCGGCTACGACGGTACCGGGGTCGCCGACATCATGAAGGAGGCCGGGCTGACGCATGGCGCCTTCTATGCTCACTTCCCGTCACGCGAGGCCATGCTGGCCGAAGCGATCGGGAAGGCGTGCGCGGAGTCCGCTGCCGCTGCGGCGGGCGCTGCCGCCGACGCGCCCCCCGGCAGGTCGTTGGCATCCATGCTGAGCGCCTACCTTTCCAGCGAGCACTTGCAGCACGCTGAAATCGGATGCCCCCTGGCCGCGCTGGGGTCCGAGACGTCGCGCCAGGCTCCCGAAGTGCGTCGCGTGGCGACCCGGCACATCAAGGAAATGATCGACCTTGTCGCGCGCCAGTTGCCCGACTGGGGGCAGCCGGGCGCGCATCAACGGGCGCTCGTGACTGTGGCCACCATGGTGGGCGCCTTGCTGTTGGCTCGCGCAGTCGATGACCCGGGTCTGTCGCGTGCTCTGCGCGAGGCCGCGCTCAAGCACCTGACCCCCGCCGGTCACTGAATCCCCGGATGAATGCCGCGCATCGGTTCGTCCATACACATGATGATCATCATGCGAAATAGACCTGACTGGCCACTCAAGTGCCCCGCCATGCGGCGGCGAACCTGACCGACCACGAGTTCCCGAACCCCCACGCCGACGGAGAAACGTCATGAACATGAAGAGCCAACAGAGCAAGATTGCCCTCGTCACGGGTGCCTCGTCGGGCATCGGCCAAGCCACGGCGCAGCGGCTCGCGAAGGCTGGCTACAAGGTCTACGGGACGAGTCGACGCCCCAGCGACGCGAGCGCTCGAACATTCGAGATGCTGCCTCTCGACGTGACCAGCGACGAATCGGTCGACGCCACCGTTCGCAAGCTGGTGCAGGTCGAGGGTCGCATCGACCTGCTGGTCAACAACGCCGGCTTCGGGGTCGCTCCCGCCGGTGCGGAGGAAAGCTCGATCGAGCAGGCTCGGTCGATTTTCGACACCAACTTCTTCGGGGTGGTCCGCATGACGCGCGCCGTCGTGCCGCACATGCGCCGACAGGGTGCCGGACGCATCGTCAACATCGGCTCGGTGCTTGGTTTCCTACCAATGCCCTACGGAGCACTGTACGCGGCGACGAAGCACGCGATCGAAGGCTATTCCGAGTCGCTCGACCATGAGCTGCGCACGAGAGGCATCCGGGTCTCGGTCATCGAGCCCGCCTACACGAAGACGCCGTTCGACGCGAACTTGCTGGAACCCGACGCCAAGCTCGATGAGTATCGCGAAGTTCGCGCCGCCGTGAACCAGCGGGTGAAGGAGGTGATGGCAACCGCGGACCAGCCGGGCCTCGTGGCCGACGTCGTGCTGGAAGCTGCCGGTGCCGCTCGCCCGAAACTTCGATATACAGCCGGCGGGCTCGCGAGCCGCCTGCGATTGCTGCGCAGATTTGCGCCTGCTGGCCTGGTGGATGCTGGAATCCGAAGGGATCTGCGGCTCGACGCGATGCTGGACATGAAAACATCATGAAGGCATTCATCGTCGATCGCTATGGAAAGAAGCGCGCACTGCGGTTGGCAGACATGCCAACTCCGGAACTGCGCGATGACGAGGTCTTGGTCGAGGTCCATGCCGCTGGCGTGAACCTGCTGGACGCCAAGATCAGGGACGGCGAGTTCAAACTCATCCTGCCCTATCGCCTGCCTCTCATCCTGGGGCACGACGTGGCCGGCGTCGTGGTCAAAGCAGGACCGCGGGTGCGGCAGTTCAAGCCGGGCGATGAGGTCTATGCGCGGCCGGATGATTTCCGCATCGGCACGTTTGCCGAATTCGTCCCGGTCAAGGAGACATCGCTTGCGCTCAAGCCGAGGAACCTCACGATGGAGGAAGCCGCTTCCATCCCCCTGGTGGGCTTGACGGCATGGCAGGCATTGATCGCCAAGGCCAACCTGAAGAAGGGGCAACGGGTCTTCGTGCAGGCAGGCTCCGGTGGCGTCGGTACCTTCGCCATCCAGTTGGCCAGGCACTTGGGCGCGACGGTTGCCACGACGACCAGCACGACCAATGTCGCGCTCGTGAAGAGCCTGGGGGCAGACGTCGTCATCGACTACAGGACGCAGGACTTCGAGGATGTCTTGCGCGACTACGACGTGGTGCTCAACAGCCAGGATGGCAAGACGCTCGAGAAATCTCTTCGTGTGCTCAAGCGTGGCGGGAAGCTCATCTCCATCTCCGGGCCGCCTGACCCCGAATTCGGCAGGGAAATCGCGGCATCCGGATTCGTGCAACTGGTCATGAGGCTGCTGAGCTCGGGCGTCAGGCGAAAGGCACAAGGACTGGGCATTGGCTACTCATTTCTCTTCATGAAGGCCAACGGGGGCCAACTGCGCGAGATCACCCGACTCATCGAGGCCGGGGCCATCCGACCCGTCATCGATCGGGTCTTTCCATTCGAGTCGACCCACGAGGCCCTGGCCTACGTCGAATCAGGCCGCGCGAAGGGCAAGGTCGTCGTCAAGATCAGGTGAGCGTGGTGACGCGCATCAACGTCGGCATTCGGCGCAGGAAATCGCGGGCCTGAGCGACCGCTCGCGAGTCCCGGGCTGCGCGAGCGCCTGCTCTGGGCTCAGATCCCGAGCTGGCGCGCGGCGAGGTCCTTCATGATCTCCTCGGAGCCGCCGCCGATCATCATCACCTTGGCCTCGCGGTACAGCCGCTCGCTCTTGGTGCCGCGCATGAAGCCCATGCCGCCGAGGATCTGCACCGCCTGATCGGCGCAGAACTGCATCGCCTGCGTCGCCACCACCTTGGCCATGCAGGTGCGCGCCACCAGGTCGGCGCGCGAGCCGAGCCCGTGCTGCACGCGGTGCGCGAGGTCGTAGACCAACGCGCGCGCCGCTTCGATGCGCGCGACCATGTCGACCAGCTTGTGGCGGATCACCTGGCGTTCGGCCAGTGGTGCACCGAAGGTGCGGCGTTCGCGTGCCCACGCCAGCGCCTCTTCGGCGCAGGCCTGGCCGTAGCTGCACGCCATCGCCGCCATCATCAGGCGCTCGCTGTTGAAGTTGTGCATGATCGCCTTGAAGCCCTCGCCTTCGGCGCCGACCCGGTTGGCCACCGGCACGCGGCAGCGGTCGAAGCGCAGGTGCGCGGTGTCGCTGCACCACCAGCCCATCTTCTTCAGCTCGTGGCGCGTCAGCCCCGGCGTGTCGCCATCGATCACCAGCAGCGACACGCCGCCGGGGCCCTGGTTGGCCGGGTCGGTGCGCACGGCGACGGTGAGAAAGTCGGCGCGCATGCCCGACGTGATGAAGGTTTTCTCGCCATTCACCACGTAGTGGTCGCCGTCGCGCACGGCGCTGGTCTTGAGCGCCGCCACGTCGGAGCCGCCGCCCGGCTCGGTGATGCACAGCGCGGCGATCTTGTCGCCGGCCAGCACCGGCGGCACGACGCGGCGCTGCAACTCCACACAGCCGTGCGCGACGATCGGCGGCAGCGCGATGCCGTGCGAGCCCAGGCTCGCCTGCACGCCGCCGCAGCCGGCACGCGCGATCTCCTCGGCTGCCGCGATGCCGAAGAAGATGTCGGCCGGCGTGCCGCCCAGCGCCTCGGGATAGCCGACGCCGGTGATGCCCACCGCGGCGGCACGGCGGTACAACTCGCGCGGAAAG
>Ga0068860_100001663_pt1 | contig 23776 bp, 20 predicted proteins | sample KBSSwiS32_FD_66597 | JGI IMG/M metagenome (GOLD analysis project Ga0068860, IMG submission 66597) | Switchgrass rhizosphere microbial communities from Kellogg Biological Station, Michigan, USA - KBS Switchgrass S3-2 | ecosystem: Host-associated > Plants > Roots > Rhizosphere > Soil ...
TCAAGTGCGAATCCAACGACGGCCGGCGCAATTATTGCGGCAGCTACGACTATCGGCAGGTGCGCCTCGAAAGGCAGATCAGCGGATCGCCCTGCATAAATGGACGGACTTGGGGAGTGGATGGGCAAGGGCTATGGGTAGACAACGGGTGCCGTGCCTATTTCAGCGTGCGAGGTCGTTCCCACGGTGACCGAAACTATGATGACGATACTTACGGCAACCACGACTCTGTCAAATGCGAATCCAATGACGGTCGACGCAATTACTGCGGCAACTATGATTACCAGCGCGTTCGACTCGAGCGACAAATCAGTGAATCACCTTGCGTAAACGGGCGGTCCTGGGGAGTGGATGACCGCGGGCTGTGGGTCGATAACGGCTGCCGCGCCTACTTCACTGTGGGAGGGCGCTCGCGGTCGGGCGGATACCGCGAGAACGGCGACCATGGCGGCGCTTACAGTGGCTACAGCAATAACGGCTGGTGGGATCCTGATCCAAACGACTCGTGGCCCCCGCGCGGCGACTGGCGCGGAGGCAAGTGGTCATCCGGCGGAGCCTGCTTTTACCAGGACCGTGAGTTCCGGGGCAGCTTTTTCTGCATGCGTCGCGGAGAACAGCGCGAGGAGCTGGGAGGATACGGAGACCAGATTTCTTCGATCCGCACGTTTGGAGGCGCCCGCGTCACCATTTACGACGATCGAAACTTTAGCGGCGCGCGCGAAACGTTCGCCGGTGATCGGCCAGAGTTGCAGCAACTAAGGGTCTCGCAAAAGCCGGGCCACACTTGGAACAACCGCATTTCGTCTATACGAGTCCAATAATTGCTTACAGCAGGATACCGGGTCATGAGCGCGGGGCTAAGCCCGCGCACGTGATTCGGCATCAATGACAACCCAGATTCTCCTTAAATCCGACACTACAAGAAAAGCTTGCGCTCGCTGGCTCCGTATAGGACAGGACAATCCTACGACCCTTCGACTTTAGAGTTGTGCAGCGTCCGCGCGATCCTTTCGCGTAGATGGCTGATCAGCAGGCGGATGCTGTTGGCGAGCTGTACCACTTCGCCCTCGCCCTGGATATCGAACTCGATCTCATAATTGCCTGCCGCCGCGTGATCCACGGCGTCCTTCAAATTGAGCAGCGGCTTCACTACCTGCTTGGGCAGCATGAAACTGATCCACACGCTCACCAGTAAGGTGATCGCCGACACAATGGAAAGCGACCACTCCGCCACGGAAATCATGCGCCGCGCCTTGTGATGGTCGAACTCGATGCGCGACCAGCTCCTGTGCTCCAGTTGGGCGGTGCTGTCCAGCACGCTCTGGCCCGAACTCTGCAAGTCCGCGGTAATATGCCGTAGCGCTGGATTTCCTTCCTGCACCGTTTTTGTAATCTGCGCGTCAAACGATCCAACGCGTGTGCGCAGTTCATCCACCAGTTGCGCGCGAGTTTTGTAGCGGTCGCTCTTCAGCAGGTTATCGAGGTCCTTTTCATAGGTGGTAACAACTGCATCGATGCGCTCTTCGGGCGCCTGTCCTGGTTCGCCGATCGCCCGAACCGCGGTCTCGAATCGCTGGCTGTAGCGATGCAAAGCGTCCAGCGTCTGGTCGGTAAGGTTCTGATCGGAAGGGTGAAGGTCGCGGATGGCCGTCAGAATCTCCTCAATCTTCCTCACGGAATCGCGGTTCGCCTGCAAGGAAGTGGGGTCGTACAGCAGCAGGTAGTTCCTCTCCATGTGCCGCGCTTCCAGCATCTGGATGGAGGCTTGTTGAGAGAGGGTGGCCGCCGGCGCGTCATAACTCACGATGCGGTCCACCACATACCCGATCTTCAGCAGGTAGTACACCGAAAGCACGATGACCGGCACGAGGATCAGTCGAACGACCGCCAGACTGTAGCCTACGCGGCGACGCAGCGACGCTCCCGGCGCCAGGACCTGGAAGGACCGCCGAATACCAAATTTCATTGTCCAGCCCTCCTGCCGGGAATCGTGGGAGGCAAACGCTTACCGAATCAGGATACACGTCCTGCGCTGCGGTTTGGCCCCATGGCCGACCATTAGACCGAACAATATCTGCCACCGCCATTTCCAACAAGCGGTAAGTTCTCGCTAGAGTTGAGTGGCACACCTCCGGCCCGGACAACACAGGCTGCGGGTTCACCGCAAAGTCCTTCCGCACCATGGCTGCGCATCTCGTACGGAGGCTTAAAGCTCATGAATCGTGGAGATTGCGGTCCCAAAAAAACTGCCCTCCGGAACTCCGAAGGGCAGGGCACTGCACTTTCGCGAAGGTAACGTCCACGCTTGCGTCCGAGGGCCCGGCTGGGCAGATCTCCCCGAATCTAGGCCTGAATCCAGGGCCTGAACCTAGGGATTGATGTCTTGCTTTTTCTCCAACTTTGCAATCAGCCCCTGAATTCCCGGCTTGGCAATGTCCGGCGCCGTCGCCAGCGCCAGATTCATTTCCTTGGTGGCTGTCGCGAAATCACCCTTCGCCGCCGCCATCCGCCCCAACTCTCCGTGGGTGTACCACTCGTTGGGCCGCTTTTTCACGTTGATCTGGAAGATCGCGAAAGCTTCATCCTGCTTCTTCTGGAATTGCAGTCCGCGTCCATAGGAATGCAGCTGGATTCCCGACGCCATCTCCATGGCCTTGGTCTTGGTCTTGGCCGCCTCGTCTTTCTTGCCCTGGGCATCCAGAATCTGCGACTTGGTCAGCAAATTGTCGAAACGCTCTTCCCCCAGGATCGACTGGTCTTCCCACTTCATGGCCTGATCGAGATTCTCACCCGTATCCAGCAGCCAGGTCGCGGCTTCGTCGTACCCTGCCCAGGTAAACCCGCCCGTATTTCGCAGCTGATTCTTGATGCTGCGCAGAACGATCGCGTTCACATCCATCGAAACATGAAAAGGAGCCGCCACTTTGCCCCAGCGCATGATCACGGCGGTGGAGTCCGGCTTGACGTCCTCGAAGGTGTATTCCAGCGCTTCCTGGGTCTCGGCTGTCTGCGGCTTCACCGTGACGCGCAACGCATCTTCTTTCTCGTCGTAGCTGAAACTGCCCCACGAGGTCGAATTCTTGGAGAAAATCACCATCCATTCGTTTTCGCCGGGAATCATGTGCAATCCATAGGTCCCCGCTGGCAATGGCTTGCCTTCCACCGACACGTCGTCGCTCACCGCGAAGGTCGTATTTTCATTGGCGCCCGCGCGCCACACCTTGCCATAAGGAATTTCCTTGCCAAATAACGTCCGCCCCGCCGCCAGGGGTCGGCAATAGTTGACGGTTATATTCGTCAGCCCAATCTGCTGCGTGGTGATGGACCTTTGGCTCAGCGTCGGCAGCTTGAGTTCCGTCGCCTGCCCGCCATTCTTGAACTGCGCCTTCGCACTGCCTGCCAGGCAGCACAGCGCCACTGCAAACCCCAGTGAACACCGCTGAAATCTCCTCATGGACACCCCTCCTGTACGAAACTACATTGAATTGAAAATCGGATGACGCTCCACTCACACGGACCCCGGACCACTCGCTGTCGGCAATAGACGGCCTGCTGCGGCGTCCGTGAGCATCTGACGCCTTCTTGCTCTGGCAACCGCCGAAAACGGCGCCGTAGGGTCGACTCCTCCTAGGGAGAACTCCGGTAACTTTCAGGCGAAAACAGGGCGAATAACTGTTGACCCATCGGCAAACCGGGTTACATTGACTAAAACCCAGCCGCAAGCGGCAGCAACGGATAGGCGCGTGGCGAGCGGCATCGCCGTCTATTTTGCGCAGAGGCCCAAGACTAATCGCGAAGGATGGTACCGCATGAACGCAACCTCAAAATTTCTAGCAAGGGCCATCGCCCTGGCAGCTTTGTCTCTATTTTTGGCTATCGGTTATGCAGCGGCGCAGAACAGCAAGACTCCTAGCGGTCCGCCACAGAGCGGCAGTAAAGTGATGGGTGAGCTGAAGTTTGACGGCGTCACGAAGGTTGAACGCGAAGCCGGCGTGTGGGTGGATGGCAACTACGTCGGCTATCTCAAGGAACTAAAGGGCGACAAAAAAGTGCTGCTGCTTCCCGGCGAACACAAGGTCGCCGTCCGGCAGTCCGGCTACGATGATTTCGAGCAGAAACTCACCGTCGAACCGGGCCAGGTCCACACCGTCGTCGTGCGTATGCACCTGGCGCCGCACGCGACTACGCCTGACATTACCTCGACTCTGAAGCTCGATATCGAACCGGGCCGCGCCGCCGTGTTTCTCGACGGCAAATTCGTCGGTCATGCCAGCGAATTCGGTGGCGCGCTGCACTCCATGCTCATCAGCCCCGGCAAGCATCGCATTAAGGTTGAGCTGCCCGGCTATCGGAGCTTCGATACCGAGGTAAACTTGCTTCCGGGGCAAAAATCCGAGGTAAAAACCGAGCTGGTCAAGGGCAGCATCGAACAGGCCAGCCCCGAAATCAAACAGCCGCAATGACGCGATTGCGTTGCACCGCGACTGAAATCGCGCCTGCTGGGAGGCCTCTGCCCCACTCATGCCGTCGGCAACGGCCGCAAGGGTTGACAGGGGCCCTTTCACTTTCTAACATAGCCCTTTAAAATTGAAACGTTGCATCCTTTTTGGGGGCGCTTCAAGAAAGCCGTGGTTCAAGTTCGTCAACACTAAAACCTTATGATTACAGTTTCCGAGCTTACGAAGAGGTATGCCCGGCACACCGCCGTGGACAGCATCTCCTTCAACGTAGAAAAGGGTCAAATCGTCGGTTTTCTGGGCCCCAACGGCGCCGGCAAAACCACCACCATGCGCATCTTGACCTGTTTCATGCCGCCCACGTCGGGCACCGCGCAAGTCGCCGGATTCGATGTTCTCGAGCAGCCGCTCGAGGTCAAAAAACGCATCGGCTACCTCCCGGAAAATCCTCCGCTCTACCCGGAAATGAGCACCACCGAATATTTGAGCTTTGTCGGTAGCCTCAAAGGCCTATCCGGCGCGGAACTCCGCCAACGGATCGATTACGTGTCCGATCGCTGCGCGGTTGCCGACGTGAAAGACAAGCTCCTCGGCAAGCTCTCCAAGGGCTATCGGCAGCGCGTCGGCCTTGCCCAAGCCATCATTCATAATCCGGATGTTCTGATCCTCGACGAGCCCACCGCCGGCCTTGACCCCAAGCAGATCAACGAAACCCGAGATCTGATCAAGAGCCTTGCCGGCGATCACACCATCGTCTTGAGCACGCACATCCTTCCGGAAGTCGAACAGATCTGCCAGCAGGTCATTATCATCAACAAGGGCAAGCTCGTGGCTACCGATTCGGTCAACAATCTTCAGAATCGCGCCCGCGGTGTGGAATCGCTGCTGGTCGAAGTCGCCGGCCGCAACGGCAATATCGATCCTGCGGCAGTACAGCGCCGGCTCGAGCAAATCAACGGCATCAGCCGCGTGGTGGTTAAAGACAATCGGCATAATCGCTGGATCTTTGAGGTCGACAGCCGCAAGGACACGCTGGTCCGCGGCGATCTGGCTCGCGCCGTCGTGGAAGCCGGCTGGGACCTCAACGAATTGCGCACCGCCGCCGTCAGCCTGGAAGAGATTTTCCTGCAGCTTACAGGAGATCAGCCATCGGCCCCGGCACCCGAAGCCGTGCCCACCGGAGCGAACTAATGCGAAACACCTGGATCATTTGCCGCAAGGAAATGCGCAGCTACTTCGCCTCGCCGATCGCGTATCTGCTGCTGACTATGTTCGCCTTCATTTTCGGATGGTTCTTCTGGAACATCCTTGGCTACTTCGTCTCCATGGGCGTCGCGTCCATGCAGCGCGGCCAGATGATGCCCATGAACATCAATGAAGAGGTGATCCGCCCGCTGCTCGCTAATGTAGGCGTGATCGGACTCTTCTTCATTCCCCTGATCACCATGCGCCTGTTCGCCGAAGAAAAGCGCACCGGCACGATCGAACTGCTGGTTACGTCGCCGATCACCGACATGGAAGTGATCTTGGGAAAATGGCTCGCCGCGATGCTGCTCTACGGCTGCATGCTGCTGGTCACTGCGTTGAATTTCGCGTTCCTGTTCAAGTACGGCCATCCAGACTGGAAGCCGCTGGTCATTGGTTATCTCGGCCTCTATCTGCAAGCGGGCGCACTGCTTGCCGTCGGCACATTCATCTCCACGCTAACAAAAAATCAGATCATCGCCGGCGCCGTCACCTTCGCAGTGTGCCTGATGCTCTGGGTACTCGAGTGGGTGAGCGGTGGCGGCTTCGAAACCGCCAAGTGGGCGCAGGTGCTCTCCTACATGTCGGTCATCAATCACTACGAATCGTTTGCCAAAGGCATGCTGAGCTCTAAAGACGCCATCTATTATGTCTCGTTGATTTTCTTCGGCCTGTTCCTCACCGCCCGTTCCATGGAATCCCTGCGGTGGAGGTCCTAGCATGAACACCAAATTTCTGCAGGCCCGCCAGACCAAATATGCCGCGTACGCAGCGACCTACATCCTGATCGTTCTCGGCGTGCTGTTCACCATCAACGTTCTCGCCAATCGCTACAACAAGGCTTACGACACCACCTCCAACAAGCGCTACAGCCTCTCCGACCAGACCGCGAAGATCGTGAAGGGGCTAAAGCAGGACGCCAACATCACCTATTTCGCGCAGTCTTCCCGCTTCCGCGAAGCCCGCGACCAACTGGATCTCTACGCGAATCTCTCGCCCAAGGTTCACGTCAAGTACGTCGATCCTGACAAGGAGCCTAACGTCGCGCGCGAAGCCGGCGTGAAAAACTACGGCACCACCATTGTCCAGATCGGCGCCAATAAAAACGAGGCCGCCAGCCTCACCGAAGAGGGCATCACCGGCGCCTTCATTCGCGATCTGAAAAACACTACGCGCACAGTGTGTTTCGTCACCGGCAGCGGCGAACACCAGATCGACAACTCCGACCGCAGCGGCTACTCCCGCTTCAAGGAACTCCTCAGCAAAGAGGAATACACCGCCAAATCGATTAACCTGCTGCAAAACGCGGAGGTGCCTTCGGATTGCACCGTGCTGATTGTTGCCGGTCCCAATGGCGACTACGTCCAGCCGCAGGTGGACGCCATCAAGAAATATGTCGAAGGCGGAGGCCGCGCTTTTTTCCTCCTCGATCCGCCGCTGAAAATGGGGCGCTCCGAAATTGCGGACAATGCCGCGCTGGCCAGCCTGTTGCAATCCTGGGGCGTTACTCCAGACAAGAATTTGATCCTGGACATGAATCCGGTCGGCCAGCTCGTGGGCGTCGGCCCGCAAGTTGCCCTCGTATCAAGCTACGATTCGCACGCCATCGTCAACGACATGAAGGGCACCGCCACCGGATTTCCACTCTCGCGTTCTCTGGAAGTGAAAAACGGCGACAAGACTTCAGTGACCAAGTTGTTCAGCTCTTCCGATACCAGCCTGGCCACTGAAAAACTCAATTCGCCTGCGGTTGATCCCAACGATCCAAAAAACAAGAAAGGCCCGCTGACCCTGGCCGCTGCCGGTACCTACACCACCGGCAAGGAAAATTCCCAGGGCCGCTTCGTGGTCGTCGGCAGTTCCGACTGGCTTGCGAACTCCTTCATCGGCTTCAACGGCAATCGCGACCTCGCTCTCAACACCATGAACTGGCTCTCCTCGGACGAGGATCTCATCTCCATTCGTCCCAAAGAACAGGACGATCGCCGCGTCACCATGACCCAGTCGCAGCTCAATTATGTGCGCATCACCAGCCAGTTTATTTTTCCGCTCGCCGTGATTCTCGCCGGCGTGTCCGTCTGGTGGAGGCGCAGATAGCGCGCAGGCGGCAGGCCATGGCAGGACAACTTCGATGAAAACAACCGGAATGCTCGTCGCGGCGGCTGTTTTACTGGCTCTCACCGGTGTCCTGTATTGGTCTGACCGCCACCCCGCCAAGGACTCGACGACATCCGCATCCTCAACCGTCGAGGCCCCCGCCCCGAAAATCCTGACGCTGAAAGACAGCGACATCTCGAAGATCGATATCAAGAAAAAAGGCGCTGACCCACTGGAGTTGACGAAAGATGCCGCCGGGAGATGGCAGATTGCCGCGCCGAAGCCGCTGAGCGCTGATCAGGACGCCGTTACCAGCTTGGTCTCCAGCGTGGCGTCCCTGAATTCCGATCGCCTTGTCGACGACAAGCCCAGCGACCTGAAACAATACGGCCTCACCGAGCCCGCGTTGGAAGTGGACATCAGCACCAAAGACAAGCCGCAAAAAATCGTGCTCGGTGACGATACGCCCACCGGCAGCGCCACCTTCGCCATGCTGTCCGGCGACCCGCGTGTTTTCACCGTCGCCAGTTACACCAAATCCAGCCTCGACAAATCCTCCAACGATCTGCGCGACAAGCGCCTGCTCACCGTCGATTTCGACAAGGTCAGCCAGATCGAGCTCATCGCCAAGAAACAAGACATGACTTTCGCCCGTGAAAAGGACACCTGGCAAATTCTGAAGCCGAAGCCGCTCCGCGCCGACAATTCTCAGGTGGAAGAGCTTTCCCGCAAGTTGAAGGACGCCAAGATGGATGTGTCCTCCTCGGCGCCTGATGAGAAAAAAGCTGCCGCCGCATTTGCCTCCGCCACTCCGGTCGCCACCGCTAAGCTCACCGGCACCTCCGGCACGCAGGAACTCCAGGTGCGCAAGGCCAAAGACGACTACTACGCGAAGTCAACGGCTGTAGCAGGCATTTACAAAGTGCCCAGCGATCTCGGCAGCGGCCTCGACAAGTCCCTTGATGATTTCCGCAACAAGAAACTCTTCGACTTTGGCTTCACGGACGTGAACGAGCTGGAAATGCACGACGGCGCCAAATCGTACTTCCTGACCAAGGGCGGCCAGGACTGGTGGATCGACGGCAAAAAGATGGATCCCATCAGTGTCGAGACGCTGGTTGACAAGGTCCGCGAACTCTCCGCCTCCAAATTCGTAGACAACGGTTTCACGACGCCGGTGCTGGACCTGATCGTGACTTCTCACGACGGCAAGCAAATCGAAAAAATCCAGATCGCGAAATCCGGCGACAACTACATCGCCAAACGTGAAAATGAAGCCGCTCTCTACCAGCTCGATGCCAGCGCGGTGACCGAGCTGCAGAAATCCGCCGCCGACATCAAGCCTCTGGCGGAACCAAAACCCACCGTCCCGCCAACCAAAAAGTAATCTCCTGTCCCCGGGTGCTGCACCCTTGCGTTTTTTAGGGTTGCAGGTTTTCAGCCGCGGACTTCACCTAGTTCCGCTCGTGGTGAAAAGGTGTTGTCACAGCTCCTTATCAACACTGATGTACGATATTCATTCGGCTGCTGGCATTGGAACCTCAGAGAGGACTTTCTCCTGCATGCTCGTCAAAGGCTACTTCCGCATTCTGAACCTCTTCGACATCGGCGAAGCCTTCGACTTGGAGAAGCTTCACGCCCTGCTCGGCCCTGCGGCACTGGCTCATCCGCCGGCCTTCATCCAGCGTTCTCCGGAATACGCGCAAGCCCAGAATGTGCCGTTACATGAAAAGCTCGATGCCTTAAAACTTGCTAGCGGTGAAATGCTCGAAGCCAACATCAAGTACTATTGGTTCGGCGTAGCTTCCGTTGAGTTCACCACCCCTTTCCACTGCCAGTTCGAAGCTTTCAACTGTGAATCTTCCCGCTGGATGAACGCTCCCGAGGTCGAAACCGCCGCGGAGGATCTGTTGCGCAAACGTCTGCACCAGATCCAGGCCACAGTCATACGTCCGGCCGGGAAATGGCTGGATGAAGACTATCTGGTCATCGACATCCAATCCGCGCAGCATCCCGATGGTCGCGCGGCCACCGCACCCGAGCTATTGCAGACGTATGGCGATCAGATTGCGGAGCTCGTCCGCGGCGAAACGGTGCCTCTGGCGCAATCCGAACGCGAAGAGGTGCTGCGCTCGGCGCTTTCTTACTATCAGACCGATCTGGTTGTTGTGGGCTGGGGCGCCGCGCTGGTCTATGACAAGCCGGATGCCACCTCCGCGGTCATCGATCTGCTCGAGTATGCCAACACCCAGCTGCTCGAATTCCGCTACTACGACGAACTCCTGACCGCGCTGCTGTCCAATGTCTATAGCTCGCTGGAAGGGCACGAAAGCTTTTTGTCGCGCTGGAGACTATCGCGTCGCGCGGGGCGGCTGAACCGCCTGCGCCTGGACATCATGGACCTTGCCGAACGTACCGAATACGCCGTGAAATTTATCAGTGATACGTTCTACGCGCGCGTTTATCGCATCAGCTCCGCAAGAATCGGTGTGAATGACTATCAGACGCTGGTGGACGAGAAACTCAAGACCGCCGGCGAGCTGTATGAATTCATGGTCGCCGAATTCAACGAGCGCCGCATGTTCGCCGTCGAGATCGTCGTCGCCGTGCTCGTTTTACTGGATGTGATCCTGCTCCTGCGCGATTCCAAGTGAGGCATCCTTTCGCATGATCGTCATCGTCATGGGTGTAACCGGTTCCGGCAAGACCACCGTTGGCATGCTTCTGGCAAAGCGCCTCGGCTGGGATTTTCTCGACGCCGACGACTTTCATTCCGCCGCCAACAAGGCCAAGATGCATCAGGGCGTTCCGCTCACGGATGCCGATCGCATGCCATGGCTCGAGGCCATGCATACGAAACTCCTGCAACTCCATTCCGAAAAACGCAACGCAGTTCTGGGCTGCTCCGCGCTGATGCAAAGCTACCGCGATGTGCTGATGGCCGGCGTGCAGGCGAAAGTGGTCTATTTGAAGGGTTCCTACGACTTCATCGCCAACCGCCTGCGTTCTCGCAAGGGCCATTTCGCCGACGAACACATCCTCGCCGGCCAGTTCGCCGATCTCGAAGAGCCAAAGAACGCCATCGTCGTCGACATCGCACCCTCCGCGGACAAAATTGTCGACGAAATTCTACGGCACCTCAACGCAGAGTAGGGACACTGCCTGTTCGGGTTGTCAACAGCCTTACCAAATATCCCAGTTGTGATAAGCAAAGGACGCGCTACGTTCGGTCGGCATGATGATGCAAAACTTGTCCCCCGAAAGAGTGCGGCGCCGTACTCAGACGGCGGGCTTCTTCGTTTCGCCGTCGGGTGTCGTACTAGACGGCGTGGCACCTGGCTCCTTCGGGCGCTCCACCGCTCCAAACTTCGCCGCCAACCATTCCCGCACTTCGGCGGGATGGTAGTTAAACGGCCCCATCCCCCCGCGATAAACAACCCGCCCGCGTTCATCCACGATGTACAGCCGCTCCGGCCACGCCGCATACGCATCGTTTGCGCGATTGTTCATATCATCGATTCCAAATGGCAGAGGAAATTGGAAGCGCTTTACGAAATCGTTGGCGATCGCCACACGCTGCTCCAGGTTCTTTGGCTGCGCGTAGCAAACGTCATCCTTCACGTTCGATTTCATCTGCCATTCATCGGTGGGATGCGCCTCGCGCACGTACACGGTCAGAAAATCAGCGTGATCTTTGTAGTCCTCGTAGATCTGAATGATGTCGCCGACCTGGCGACGAAACGGCGGTCAAGTGAAGCTGCCGAAAACGAGAACCAGCGGGCGCTGGTTCAAACGTTCCCGAATGTGGAACCTTTGCGTCCCATCCAATGCCAGTACACGCGCGTCGGGGGCCTCATCGCCCACCCTCAAATTTCCGCGATGCATGTGCGGCAACGCGTAGCGCACCATGCCGTACGCGTCCTTCGGGCTTCCTGCCAAGACCGACAGGGCAATAAACACTAGCAGCAGCAAACCGCCAAAGCCCGCCGCGATCCAGATCCACATTTTCCGTTTCATCTACCGCCTTTCGCAGGCGTCTGAATCATCAAAGTTTCTGTCAACATCTCACCGGCCATAACCACAGAGCCCCTACTTAACCGCCAACTTCCCGGTCAGCCAGTCGCGTTCCTGCTGATACCGCGCCAACGCTCGCTCGATCACCGTGACCGCGGCATACGCGGGCCGGATATCCTCCACTTCCACTTTCTTGCCCTCCAGTTGCTTGTAATCCGAAAAGAATCGCTTCAGCACCAGCAAGCGATGCGGCGGCAGATCGCGAGCTTCGACATAATCGCTGAATTCCGGATCGTTGGTCGCAACGGCGATCACTTTGTCGTCGCTGGCTCCCGAATCGATCATGGTCATCAGCCCGATAGCACGCGCCCTGATCAGCGCCAGCGGCTGCACCGCTTCCTGGCACAGGACCAGCACGTCCAGGGGGTCGTTGTCCTCCGCGTAAGTCTGCGGAATGAATCCGTAGTTGGCTGGGTAGAAGACCGCGGAATGAATGATGCGGTCTACCTTCAGTAGTCCGCTGGGTTTATCCAGCTCGTATTTCACGTTCGACCCCAGTGGAATCTCGATCACCGCCTGAAAATCGCGCGGAAGATCGCTGCCGGGCGACACGTCATGCCATGCGTGCAACATAAGCTAGTGGGCCTCGCGTTTGAAGTGGCCCTACATTATGGCGTGAACTCCAAACAAGACGCAAAGCCCGGTAGAAATTGGGCGTGAACCAAGGGTAAGATGCAAATCACCATAAGAAATCCGAGCGCGAGAACAACAGCGCCGCGGACTCACTAATCCGTGTCGGCGCTGGAGCAACATAACAGCGATCTCGAAGCTGCCCGGGGACAACCATGCAAGAACGCCATCGCAAGTCAGGCACCAGCTGGATCTCCGATCTTGCGCGAGACATCCGCTACGCCGGACGCGTGCTGCGAAAGAGTCCAGGGTTCACCAGCATCGCCATCCTGACGCTGGCGCTGGGCATCGGCGCGAACACAGCAATTTTTTCCGTCGTCAATGCCACGCTCCTGAAGCCGCTGCCGTTTCGCAATCCCGAAAAAATCGTAGCGCTGTGGCAGACCGAGAGCGCTCCGGGCTCCTATCCGCTGACCGGCGAAGATTACTCGGACTGGAGGGCACAGAACACTACGTTCGAGGCCATGAGCTTGTACTCCTGGCCCTCCAACGCCAGCGTTACCGTGGGCGCCGCTCCCGAAGGCGCCACCGTAGTCCGGACGGAGGCGAATTTCTTCTCGTTGTTGGGTGTAAACCCCCTGATCGGCCGAAGCTTCGCTACCGGCGAGGATCAGAATGGCGGCACCAAAGTAGCCATCCTGAGTTATGCGTTCTGGAAATCACGATTTGGCGGATCGACCACCGTTTTATCCAAGAGCCTGTCCCTGAACGGTGAGCCGTATGTAGTCATTGGCGTCATGCCGCCTTGGTATCGCACATCGGGCGATGCGGAAGTATGGATTCCCTTGAACATGGCTAAGGAGCATCTCGGCACTCGGGGAACCCACCAGTGGAAAGCGATCGGGCGCATCAAGCAAGGCGTGACGCTGGCGCAGGCGCGCGCCGACTTGCGCGCCCTGTCGGAAGGCTACGAGAAGCAATTTCCCGAACACAATCGCAACGTCACCGCGATCGTGAATCCTATGCGCGAGGATCTGATCGGAGATTTTTCCACCCAGATTCTGGTGTTGTTCGGCGCCGTCGGATTGGTGCTGCTGATCGCCTGTGCCAACGTAGCAAACCTGCTGTTGGCGCGCTCCACCAGCCGTCAGCGCGAAATCGGCGTGCGCAGCGCGCTGGGTGCGGGCCGCGGCCGGCTGGTACGTCAACTTCTGACGGAAAGCGTGCTGCTCGCACTGGCTGGAGGCGCTCTGGGAATTGCCATCGCCTTTGCCGGCGTGGCCGCGCTGCGCGCACAACTCGCCGACAGCATCCCGAATCCCAATCCCATTGCCGTGGACTGGTGGCCGCTGCTTTTCACCTTCCTGATCTGTATCCTCGTGGGCGTTTTGTTCGGGCTGGCACCTGCGGTGCAGACCTCCGCGGTGAATTGCGGGCAGGCGCTGAAGTCCAAAGGCACCGTGGGTGCAAGCACCACGCGGGGCGGCCACTGGCTGCGCGATTTTCTGGTGGGAAGTGAAATCGCGTTGTCTCTGGCGCTGCTGGCCGGAGCCGGGCTGCTGCTGCGGACCTTTACGCATTTGCGCTCGGCGGACATTGGCGTGCGCGGCGATCAGGTGCTGACCGCGACCGTGCGACTCCCGGAGAAGCAGTACACCACCTTGGACCAAGGCGCCTTGTTCTACGACCGCTTGATCGAAAAACTCCAGAATTCTGCGGGCGTGAGGTCCGCGGCGATCACCACGGAGCTTCCCTTGCTCGGAGGAAGCAACGGTTTCATCAAAATTCCCGGCCGGCAGATGGACAGCGAGAGCGGACCACTGGTGGAATTCTCCTCGATCAGTGAAGGTTACTTCCGGACCATGGGGATTCCGCTGCTGCAGGGGAGGGAATTCAACCGCGCCGATTTTGAAATCACCGCCAAAGTGATTCGCGAGGCCATGGATGCCAAGACCAGCGACGATGCCAAGGCCATCGCCAAGAAGTACGTGCTGCCCGCGGTCATCAATCAGACCATGGCGAATGCGTTTTGGCCACGGCAGAACGCTGAAGGGAAAATCTTCGAGAGCTGGGTGCAATTTCGCGTGGTTGGGGTGGTCGGCGACGTGAAGCAGATGCGTTTGCGCGAGGGTGTGATGCCGCAGTGGTATGCGACGCTGTCCTGGAACCTGGGCGTGCCCTCCGGGCCGTATTCGATTGTGGTGCAAAGTGCGGGAGCCCCCCCGCAGATCCTGGGCAACACCATTGTTACTGCGGTGCAGTCGCTGGATCCCGGCCTGGCGGTATTCCGGGTACGCACCATGCCGCAGATCGTGGCCGAGTCCATGCAAGACACCAGCTACGAGGCGGTATTGCTGGGCGCCATGGCGGCGCTGGCCCTGGTGCTGGCATCGGTGGGGACCTACGGCGTCATGTCCTACGTAGTTGGACAGCGGACAAACGAGATCGGCATCCGCATGGCTCTCGGCGCCCGCCCCATCGAAATCATGGGCATGGTGACTCGCGAGATGCTTTCGGTGGTCGGCATTGGGATCGTGGTCGGTCTAGTAGGCGCGCTGGCTGGCGCTCAGCTGATGAAGGATCTCCTGGTCGGTGTGGCGCCCTTTGACCCCATGACTTACGTCGGGGTCTCCCTCTTGTTGGCCTTGGTGGCGTTGGCGGCGTGCTATGTGCCAGTGCGGCGAGCCATGTGCGTGGACCCGGTTCTGGCGCTACGATACGAATAAGCTCGAAGCTAGTGCGGTGAAACAATTGTGGAGTTTCGGCGGTTTAGTGGTGTGGTCGGCCGTAGCTGAACAGTTCTTGGCATTCCGGGCGAAGAAAGCCCCCGGTGACCGGAATGCGATGATTGCCCTTCTCGAAGACCAGGCGGCAGGGGATTAGGCACGCCCGCCACTTGTAGTCATTCGTGCCGCGCGTCCGGCCAAAGGCGGCGATGTCTTCCTGCGAGACCCCGTAGACGACCGCGCCAATCCTGGACCACACGCACGCCCCGGCACACATGGCGCAGGGCTCGTGGGTGGAGTAGAGGATAAAGTCGGGCAGGTAGCGGCCGTATCCGCTGGATACGTACTTGAGGGTTTCCAACTCCACGTGCTTGATGCTCGATCCAGAGGTCTTCACGCGGTTACCGGCGCTGGCGATGACCACTTCGCGGCGGCCGATCAGACGGGTGATGACCGCGCCGATCGGATAGTCGCCGCGATCACCGGCGCGTTTGGCTTCCGCGATCGCCAGCTCCATAAACTTCCTGCGCGGCTTGTAGGAAGCAGGGATCATGTACATCGATTATAGCCATGCTGCTGCCAACTCCATGTGGCCGGCGTGTGCTCAGCGCCGTCGTGCGGTGACCTTCAGGTATTCGTTGTGCACCAGGACCCGACTGTCCGGATTGGGCGCGACGTTGTGCGCCGACCATACCGATTCGAGATCGGCCGCGAAGGCCGCTTGGCATTTTTCGTCCAGCCGGCTAAACGCGACCTGCGTTGGGCCGAAGTACTTGCGAAAGAAATCGACCGCGCCAGCGGCGTTCGTGGGCAGATCGAAATCAATGGCCACGATCTCGGTCTGAATGTCCGAGAAATACGGCGAGAGGCGCTCACGCACCTTCGCTTCGTCACCCCAGAAGACCGGCGGGGCAATCCCCGGCGGTGCCGGGGCATGATTGGAGCTGACCTTGAACATTTTTCCCGTGAAGCTGGCGGGATTCCAGTTGCCCATGGCCAGCAGCCCACCAGGCTTCAGGACGCGGGCAGACTCGGACGCCACTAGCTCGGGCCGCGGCGCAAACATCGATCCGAACATGGTGGTAACTGCGTCGAACGACGCATCGGGATAAGGCAGCTGTTCGGCATCGCCTTCGTCAAACTGCACTTTGACGTTTTCCGCGGCAGCACGCTCCCGGGCCTGAGCGAGTAGATTCGTAGCGATATCAACGCCAGTAACAATAAAGCCGCGCCGCGCCAGCGGAATTGCGGTATTGCCAGTCCCGCAAGCGATGTCCAGCACCCGCGCGCCAGCGGGAATATTGAGGCCATTGGCAAAGGCTTCGCCGCCGCCCGCGATGGTCTTGGCGACCATACCGAAGTCCCCGGTCATCCAGGTGCTGCGCATCGATGCCTTGATCTGCTGGATCGGCGGCGTGGTAGGAGAAGTCATTGATTGAGTCCTCGTCGTCGCGAAAGAGTTCGCACGAGCATGCTTGATGCATTAGCGCGGCGTCAAGCATCGCGTGTAGGGGCGCACTTCACGTGCGTCCCTGCCATCGAACGATCAACGCACCAAGGAAAACTCGAAAAAGGACAACCGCTCACCGTCTCCGTTTCCTAGTTACCGCCGAACAAGAAAACGCGAATCCCATCGAAGCACCGAGGCGCATTCCAAATTCCTCACCGCAACTGGGCCTCAATCGCCTCGGGCAGGACAACAGTACGCTGCATCAAGCTGCCAACTGTCAGAGCTTGGCTCTTGGCCAGATACGGGGTCAGCGCCCCCGGCTCCCGCCACGGCATAGTCCAGGCATGTTCCAACGCTAGGATCCTGTAACTGCCTGGAATTACGCCCCGCACCACAAAGCTCCCGTCCAGATTGCTTTGATCCCGGCGAATCAGGTCCTGGTGCCCTTCAGGATTATCGGGAACCAGGACGACCATGGCGCCTGCCACCGGTCGGGTCCCGCGCTTCACGAAACCTTCCACCGCGACTACCCCTTGCGTCAGGACGACGGTCAGCTCCTGCGTTGAACCAGGCTCGATCGTGATCTCCCGCCCGGCCATTTCCCGTCCCTCCGCCACCATCCGTGTAATCGAGCACGCCACATTTCCGCAGAACGCAACCAGGGAATACTTGCCGGGCCGAATGTTGTCCAACTCTGTATGGCCCGATGCGTCGACCGGATAGGAGTTTTCCACCTGATGCTGACCGTCCTGCAGACCGACAAACACTTCCTGCGGCAAGGCGCCGCTACTGACTTTTACGGAAACCCTTACGTCCACCGCGGGCTCCATTTGCGTAACGTCGACTTCCTGTCCGTTGTTGCGAAGGTCCAACTCCGCGTATCTGGCCGATGTCGTATTGGTCCCTTGCGACAGCACGGAGTATCGGCCGGGGACCAGACCAGTCATTTCATAGACGCCGGGAGCTATGAATCGCCCACTCGAGTTTGACAACACCGAGCTGTCAAATTCGCGGCGCGAGAGATTAGGTATCGAATAGCTATGCCCATCATCGTTTGAAGGAATCCGCAGGATGAGTTTCAGACCCGCGGTTGGCGCAAGATGAATGTCCACTTGCAGCTGCTCTCCACCCTTCGGTGTAATTGGCGTCGCCGCATCGGAATCCGTAGCGCCGTTGTAAAACGTGGAAGGGTAGACGACGTCGAGTGAGCTATCGACCTGCGACAGGAGTTGACCGGGAACCGGCTCGGGAGGGGGATACACGGCGTACCACGGTTTGCCGGATGCGGAGATGTAGTAGGTGGCCGGCCCTACTGTGGGGAACTCATACGTGCCCAGATCGTCGGTCTGCGTGTTTGTCTGTTGCACCACGCGGTTGTAGCCGTTCTGGTCATCGCGAGTATACAGCCAGATCATGGCGTTGCGCACGGGCTCGCCGAATTCGTCCGATACCTTGCCGAAGATGCGCGCCAGCGGGGTGAGACGCAGAACTAGGTTTTCGGTTTCCATTCCGGCGCCCGTGACGATTGCCGTGGAGAATGCGTCGTGCTGATCATAGCTGCTGCGCATGTAGCCTCGCCGGGTGCCAAGCAGAGCGAATTTTCCGGCCGGCAAGTTCTTGAATTCGAATACGCCATTTTCCTCGGTGAGTACGTGGATTCTGGTGTTTCGGTTTTGTGTGTCGATCAGTCTGACGTGGGCCTCGGCCAGCGGAGCGCCGCTGAGTGCGTCGACGACGCGCCCGGCGATCTTGAAGGTTGCGGAGGCTTGCGGAGAAGTCTGGGCCGCAGGACGTTGCGCGTGGATCAGCGGCGCTGCCAGCATCGCCACGATCGCCCATTCACGCCAGAGCGCTGTCTTCGTTAAACTCATTCGTTTGCCGAGGCGAATTCGAGTTGCAGCGATTTCTTTTCGCTGGGCGCGAATTCCACGATTTGCGACCCGGAGTCGTAGCGCCGTAGCTCGTCCTCGGTGGCCAGTTCAAGCTCCGGCTTCGCTCGATGAAACGCCAGCACGCGATACCTTCCCGGTGCCACCTGATTCAGCTGGAATTTCCCGTCCATGCCGGCGATCGTCAGCATAAACCGGCCGTCGCTGTCCGCGGTGGGCACGAAATAGACGAAAGCCTGAGACTCACGAATCGTCGCGTGCCTCATGGTGAGCAACTTGTTAAGCGCCCATGGGTGTGCGGCGGACGTGTTATTCGATCCTGATTCCAGAAATGCTTGCGCCAAGCTCCTGATAGTGCCTTCCACCTGGGCGCCGTCGTCGCGCACGGTGACCTCGATCGGGTCCGGCGATGCTCCAGGTGCAACCGTCAAGGGCTCGCGCAGCAGGTTCACGTTCCCGGATCTCAGCGACGCCGCATATCCCACGGGGATGAACGCTTTCACTCGGTAGCGGCCGGGAACAACGTTCTCGACTTCCAGTGAGGTATCTTCGGGACCCTTCGGCTGTGCGAGGCCAGCGTCGACTGCGGCGCCAAATTCCTCGACAGGAGACAGGTACAGACTCAGATAGTTCGGGCGTTTGGAATTTACGTCGAGCTGGTTGCCGTCCCTTCGGCTGAAGCTCACCCGATTCTCGGGTTTGTGCTGCATCTCTTCGTTGACGATCACAGGAATGGAGAGTGCTGGCACCAGCGCAATAGCCGGGCCCGAGAACGGAGCTCCGGCGATGGTGAAGTTGGTAGTGCCAATCATGATCGGCGACTGAAAGCTTCTGATGACAACAGTGTAGGTGCCGTCCGGGAGAAATCCCTCAACTCCGCCGCGCCCCGAGCTGAGGCCCAAGGAATAGCCCGGGCCGGGATGCCCTTGAGGCCAGACCGATATCTGGAGGTTCACGACATTCGCCATGGGAAAGTGAACCGGGTAATACCGACGGCGCGAGGGCGATAGCGTGGCTTGGAAGGTCTCGCCGGCAGCGAGGTGGATGACTGCGGCGGAATCGAAGTCCGCGGTCGCCGGATAGTAAATCGGCGGATACCCAAAGAGGGGTTCGCGCGGATCGAAGGTGAGTGGACGCATGTGCTCGTGCGTGAACAATTTGTAAGTGCCAGCTGCTAAGCCGGCGAAGCGAAACTCGCCGGATGAGCGGGTGAATACGGGAGGCGACTGCACCCAGCGTTCGCGGCCACCCTCCATCTCTCTCTGGTACAGCGACACTTGGATCCTGTCCGCCGGATCCGAACCCGACACAGTGACCCGGCCGATGACGCGCGCTTCCGGTGTCAAAGGGACGGTCACTTCGTCCTGATTCGGTGCGATGGAAACCGGATCGTTGCCGTAGGATTCGATGAAGCCGGGTTTGCGAGCCATAAGGGCGTAGGGCCGACTAGGAGGCTGGCCGACCGCTGCGGAATTCGATGGAGCAATGCCGCGGAGGGGAATCGTTGGCGCCGCAGCGAACTTGAACTCGAACCGCCCCTCGTCGTCGGTCATGACCGCAAAACGGCTGTCCGGGGACAGCACCAGGGCATGCGGGACCGGTTCGTTGGTCACCGAGTTGATCACCGTCCCGCGCAGGTGATTGGACCGGTCTGCGCCAAACGCAGCTTCGGGAGTTTGCGCGGGCAGCGGCGCCACCAACGCCGCCATCGCAAGCAACCCGGCAAGCCAACCGTGGAAGCGGGCTAGGGTAAGCATCCGGCAATTCCGCCGCGGATTATGTCATATCTGGCATATAACGCGAAAACAACAGACGACAAGATTGATGCCCCGCTAGGAAGACGCGTTGTCTTGACCCAGTCGGAACGTGCCGGGATAGACGCAAGTCCGGCCTGGATCGCGCCTTGAACGCTGCGGAAGCGCAACGGCCAGAGCATTTGTCAGAGGCAGTTTCTTGGCGTGGCGTAGGACGATCAATTTCTGGAAATAACTCAAAGAGCTTACAGATTCGTCCGGGCCCGTATGGCAGTCTAACTCCTTCGGAGATATACACTTACAGGAAGGCAGTCCGTAAGCCCTTTACCTACAGCACATACGTGCACACCCGGGATGGGTACCGCCAAAGGCGAAGGAACGGCGAAGATCCCGCCAACCGATCGATTCATCAGGCCCGCGCCTTGTCGATCATTTCCTCCCAGATGCCTTTGCTCTTGAGAATCAACTCGACCGTCTCCCGGGCCGCCCCCTTCCCACCGATCGCTTTCGTGGTGTGGTGGGCGATTCGCTTTACCTCAACAGCGGCGTCGCCGACCGCCACCGCCAGTCCGACGCGGCGCATGATCGTCATATCCGGAAGGTCGTCGCCCAGGAAGGCGACCTCCGATTCGCTGACGCCGGTCTTGCGCAGCACATCCTCGAACGCGGCAATCTTGACCGGCTGCTTTTCGTAAACAAATTCCATGCCGAGTTCCTTGCAGCGGCGGCGGAGCGCGGCGCTCTCGCGTCCGGTGATAACGCCAGTACGAAGTCCGGCGGTGCGCGCAAGGGACAAGCCCTGGCCGTCGTGAGCGTCGAAAGTTTTGATTTCGAGGGCGGTGCCGTCGGGTTGCGAGAGCAGCGTGACGCTGCCGTTGGTGAGCGTGCCGTCGACGTCCATCAGCAGGACTTTGATTTGCCTAGCGCGCTTGGCGATGGCGGCGGGGATTTTGTGTGCGATCGTTGCTAATTTTGTTGCCAATTGTTTCTCCTGAGACTTCGATTGAGATCGACGCTGCCGAGGCAAGGGTGCTGCTGCAAATTCGGGGGCGGCGATTGCCTACATCAGTTCGAGCGTCCACAGATCGTGGAGATGCACCACGCCGAGAACAGCTTGCGCTTCGTCGACTACGACGATCGATGTGATTTTTCGTTTCTCCATCAAGTTCAAGGCTTCGCTGGCCAGCACGTGCGGGCCGATGGTTTGCGGGTTACGAGTCATGGCTTCACCGGCGGTCATTTCCAATGTTGACCCGCGATGTTTTTCCATCAATCGGCGCAGGTCGCCGTCGGTCAGGATGCCGGCGAGTCGACCGTCAGGGTGAGTGACTGTGGTCATGCCCAGGCCTTTGTCACTCATTTCGTGGATCACGTCGGACATCGGAGTTTCCGGACAGACGCGGGGCAGAGCCGCTGCGCTGTGCATGGTGTGCTCCACGCGAAGCAGTTTGCGGCCGAGGCGGCCTGCGGGGTGGAGCGCGGCGAAGTCGTCGTGGCGGAAATCGCGTCGCTCGAGCAGCGCGACGGCGAGGGCATCGCCTACGGCCATCGCCACCGTGGTGCTGGCGGTGGGCGCCAGATTCAGAGAGCAGGCTTCTTCTTTCACACTCACGTCGAGCGCCGCTTCGCTGGCTTCGGCGAGAGTGGAATTGATGCGACCGGTGAGCGTGACCAGCGGAATTTCCAGCCGTTTCATCGCCTCCAGCAGACGGACAATTTCTTCAGTTTCACCGCTGTAGGAGACGGCAAGCATGGCATCGCCGCGCGCGATCATGCCGAGATCGCCATGTACGGCTTCGGCGGGATGAAGGAAGAAGGAGGGTGTGCCGGTGCTCGACAGCGTGGCGGAAATTTTTCGCGCCACCAGGCCGGACTTGCCCATGCCCGTCACCACCACACGGCCCTTGCACGCGAACAGCAGGTCGACGGCCTTCTCAAAGCTCGCGTCAAGGCGTGCGAGAACGTCTTGAATCGCCTGGGCTTCGATTTTGAGCACGCGACGCGCTGATTCGAGACTCATGCGAGGGTGATCCGTGATCCGTTTTTTGTGGCCCATGAAACGCAGCACGAGACAAAAATAACGCGGAGAGGCAGATGGCGCCGAGGTCTCGCAGAGATGCTGCGGGGGCTCACGATGCCTCCCAGCGGCGGACCAGCGTCGACAATTCCTTGAGGCGGGCGAGCAGGATGGGGAGTTGCGGCAGCGGGAGGGCGTTGGCTCCGTCGGACAGAGCGGCGGCGGGATTGTCGTGCGTCTCGAGGAAGATGCCGTCGACGCCGGCGGAGACGCCGGCGCGGGCTAGCGGCTCGATGAACTCTGGCTGGCCGCCGCTGGCGTGGCCCTGGCCGCCGGGCAGTTGGACCGAGTGGGTAACATCGAAGACTACCGGATAGCCGAGCTTTTTGAGGATCGGAAAACTGCGCATGTCCACGACTAGATTTTGGTAGCCAAAGGACGCGCCGCGTTCGGTGAGGATAATTTTGTCGTTGCCGGTGGAGGCAATTTTCTCGACGACGTTGGTCATGTCCCACGGCGAGACGAACTGGGCTTTCTTGACGTTGACGATGCGGCCGGTTTGGGCGGCAGCGAGAAGAAGATCCGTCTGGCGAGAGAGAAAAGCGGGGATTTGCAGGATGTCGCAGGCTTCTGCGGCAGGGGCGGCCTGCGAGGCATCGTGGATGTCGGTGAGGATCGGAACCTTGAGATCGGATTTAATTTTGCCGAGGATGCGAAGGCCTTCGATCAGGCCCGGGCCGCGGAAGGATTTTACAGACGATCGATTGGCCTTGTCGTAGGAGGCTTTGAAGATGTAGGGAATTTGCGCGTCGGCGGCGATTTTGGCGATGCGCTCGGCCATGGAGCGCGCGTGAGATTCGGATTCGATGACGCAGGGTCCGGCAATGAGGAAGAGCGGATTGCCGCTGCCGAGACGGAGCGAGTTGAGCTGGATTTCGTGAGTTGTGGTCATTCGGAATTAGGGAAGATAGCACATTAGGGCACGGCCTTCAGACTGCCCGGTTCGGATTTTCGTCGCTTGAAACCGGGAGCATAAGGCGTGCCTCAGTGATGAGCCTGCTACAGGATCGTGCCGCGTTTACCAAGCAGCCCACCTTTCGCGAAAGGCGCGAAGGGTAGGCCACCCAAGATGTTCTTTACGTTGCGATTGTGCTTGGCTAGGCGGTGGCGTGCGGGGCCACAACGACGGTTTGGGTGCGGCGCGCCTCACCGGCCAGCCGCGATCTGTTTTTCTTGTGTTCGAGGGCTGCTCCGATAAAGGCGGCGAACAGCGGATGCGGTTCGAGCGGCCGGGATTTGAATTCGGGGTGGAATTGGCAGCCGAGGAACCACGGGTGCTCGGGGGCTTCGACGATTTCGACGTAGTTTTCGTCGGGGGTGCGACCGGTGATGCGAAGGCCGGCGGCGACGAGGATCTTTTCGTAGTCGCGGTTGAATTCGTATCGGTGACGGTGACGTTCGCTGATTTCCAACTTGCCGTAGGCTTTGGCCGCGAAC
>Ga0068860_100001664_pt1 | contig 23774 bp, 20 predicted proteins | sample KBSSwiS32_FD_66597 | JGI IMG/M metagenome (GOLD analysis project Ga0068860, IMG submission 66597) | Switchgrass rhizosphere microbial communities from Kellogg Biological Station, Michigan, USA - KBS Switchgrass S3-2 | ecosystem: Host-associated > Plants > Roots > Rhizosphere > Soil ...
CGGCGCGGAGCAAAAAAAGGTGGATGGGACAAACGCAGCCGCGCAGTTGAGCGGCGTGACCGGGGACGGCGCGTCGCTGCACGATTTCATGACCTCCACCGGAGACAACTCGAAGGCGACCCGCGCCTACCGCGAGCTGTACGACGCCATGCTCCCCGCCGCGGAGAATGCCGTGCAGCAGGAAAACATCCCGCTCGGCTCGCGCTTTTACATCAAGCGGTACTTTCAGAACATCCGGCCGAAAGAATGACACCCGGCCGATTTGCGGTTTGCAATTTTTGATCACTCCCCCTCCAATCCAGCCATGACCACTGCTCCCAGCCCGATTGAGTCCGAGGTCGAACTTTTCAAAGCCACGTTCCTGCGCATCAAGAACGAGCTGGGCAAGATGATTGTCGGCCAGCAGGAGATCATCGACGGGGTGCTGGTCGCGCTTTTTGCAGGCGGGCATGTGCTGCTGGAAGGCGTGCCCGGTCTGGGGAAGACGATGCTGGTGCGCACGCTGGCGGGGGCGATGGATTTGAAATTTTCACGCGTGCAATTTACGCCCGACCTCATGCCGGCGGACATCGTCGGCACGAATATCATCATGGAGGGCCAGGGCGGGCAGAAGGAATTCCGGTTCCAGCCAGGGCCGATCTTTGCGAACATCCTGCTTGCCGATGAGATCAACCGCGCCACGCCGAAGACGCAGAGCGCGCTGCTGGAGGCGATGCAGGAGCACCACGTGACCGTGGGTGGAAGGCAGCACCCGATCGAGGAGCCGTTTCTCGTGCTGGCCACGCAGAACCCGCTGGAAATGGAGGGCACCTACCCGCTGCCCGAGGCGCAGCTCGACCGGTTTTTCTTCAAGTTGAAGGTGCTTTATCCGAATGCCGAGGAACTTCACAGCATCGTTGACCGGACGACTGCGGAAACCACGCCCGTGATCGAAAAAGTGGTCCGTGATTCCGCGGAGATCATCCGGCTCCGCGAACTCGTGCGGCAGGTGCCGCTCGCGCGCGAGGTGCAGTCACATGCCATCAACGTCGTGCTCGCCACGCATCCTGATAACGAACGCAGCTCGCCGCTGGCGAAAAAATACGTGCGTTACGGCGCGAGCCCGCGCGGTGTGCAGGCGCTGATCCTTGCGGGGAAGATATTCGCGCTGCTTGATAACCGCTACCACGTCTCCCGCGCCGATATCGACAGGGCGGCCCCCGCCGCGTTGCGCCACCGCATCATTTTGAATTTCGAGGGGGAGGCGGAAGGCAGGACGAGCGATGAGATCGTGCGCGAGATCCTAGGCGCGGCCTAGGCATCCAGTTGAGTCGCCTCAAACTCCGCGATTTCGCGGCCGGTCGTGTATTGCCTGCCGTCGAAGACGATCTTTTTCACGCTGATCTTCCGGTCTGCGATGTCGATTGCGAGGCTGCCGGCGAATGGCATGAGGCTTCCCGTGTTGATGACCACGCGTTCCCCGACCCGCCAGATGCCGGCGCGGTGGGTGTGGCCGATGATCACGAACCGCGCCTGCGGGCGGAAGGTTCTCGCCAGCGCGTCGGCCTTGGCGGGGGTGTCCCACCAGCACTTGAAGATTTGAAACGGCCTCCACGGGGGCCAGAATTCCTCCACCACGAACGCGACGCGCGCGAGTTTTCCCCGCGGCAGCGGCACCTTGTGCATCTCAATCGCGAGCGCGGCATGCTTGCTGGCGTGCAGACGTTTTTCGAAAACAAGAAAGTCATCCGGCCCCAGTTTTTTGAGGGCCTCTGTATGGGCCTGCCCCATGATGCGCGAGTTCCGGCGGTTCCAAGGGGAGATGCTGTGGAAAAGCATGTCGCCGTGGGTCACCAGCACGGAGCCGTCGGCAAGGTCGGCGTGGTCCATCTCCGAGATATTCGGGTCGTGGTTGCCATTGATGAAGCAGGGCTCGGTGCCCGCCTTCGCGCAGACTTCCTTGAGCGCCGCCGCATTGATGAAACCCTGTTTCCTGCGCTCGATGAGATGGATTTCCACGCTGTCACCGTTGAAAATCACCGTGGAAGGACCGCTCAGGAGCGGGAGGAGTTGCGCGGGGTCGGCAAGGGAGCTTGAGGGATGCCCCAAGTGCAAATCCGATATGATCCTGATAGGTTCTTTAATCGCCATTCCCGTGTACGTATCCACAAACAGATTCGCCCTCCCCGGCGTCGGGCGCAATCAGTTCCACAGGGATATTGTTTTTCAAAAAACCTCGTCGTTTGCAATGGAGATCGCGATCAGTGCGGATGTAATCGGGATTATCAAACCCCAACCACACTCACGATAATGGTGCGTGTATGTGGCGCGCGCCGGTGCTCGAAGAGGAAGATCCCCTGCCACGTGCCGAGCTGTAATTGCCCGTGCGCGACGGGCACCACCTCGCTGGAGCGCGTGAGCACCATCCGGATGTGCGACGTGGAATCATCGCCGCCCTCCGCCGTGTGGGTGAAATAATCCGTATCCTCCGGCACCAGCCGCTCGAAATATTCCTCCAGGTCCACGCGCGCCGACCTGTCGGCGTTTTCAAAGATGATGAGGCTCGCGCTGGTGTGCTGGATGAAGACGGTCGCAGTGCCTGTCTGCACGCCGCTTTCCTTCACGAGCCGCTCCACCTGTCCGGTGATTTCGTATGTGCCCTTGCCGCGTGTGCGGACTTCAAAGCTCTGGGTTTGCGCCTTCATTATTTTTGACGTTTCAAAAATAGGGCAGGGTTATATTGCAAGTCGAGCATGGGCTGCGGCTGACGGTCTCAATCGAAGCATCTTGACACGCTGCGGAATGCGCGGCCAGATTTTCAACCATGACGACCTACCCCTCGCAGCCGCTCACACGCCTCACTGATGCCCAGCGCGAAGAATTAATGGCCTCGCTTGGCCGGGATGGTTATGTAGTGCTTCCCGGTCTTCTGCCTGCGCCGCTCATGCAGAGCATGCTGGCTGCCATCGACCGGCTCGCGTTGCGCGAGCGTGCCGCCAATCCTTCCAAGCGCAGCGTGAAGATCACCAACATCGTCGATGCCGACCCGAGCTTTCGCGCGCTCATGATGTATGAGCCTGCGCTGCAACTTACCTATGACTGCTTCGGGCCGATGTTCCACCTCTGCCAGTCCAATCTCGTGAGCCGCCCGCGCGACGAGGTCATCGGTGATTTTGTCGGCTCGTCCCCGTGGCATGCGGATGGGCCGAGGCCCGCCCTTTTCCCGAAAATCAATGGCGCGATGGGTATGCACTACCTCAAGTTTGGCTATTTCCTCACGGACCTCACCCACGGCAATGGCGGCTCTTTGCAAGTCGTCCGGGGCTCCCATCTTCGCCCTGAATTGGACGGTAAGGACAAGGAGGAATTTCACATTGAGGATTATGCATCCGACCTCGTGCAGATCGACTGTCCCGCCGGCACAGTCGTCGCCTTTAATCAGGCCCAGTGGCACGCAGCGCCGCCGAACACCTCCGACATCGAACGCAAGAACTGCTACGTCAGCTATTCCCCCACGTGGATGCGTCCCGCCGACCGCGATTTCCCTGCGGAGGGCTCGCTCGCTGGCATAACGGCGGAGGAATCCTGGCTGCTGGGCGAACCCCGCCCGGCCATCCGCTGGTGGCTTCCTACTAAAGAGGACGTTGCGAGGATGAGCCGCTTTTCCCGCGATGCCGACCGTGATCAGGCCGTGAGGTTTGTTAATTACGAGTGACGAGCAGTGCAGGTTATCGACTGCAATTAATAAATAATTTTCGCTAATTCTAGGATTGTCCTTCGTTAAGGAATTGGAGAGAATGCACTTATGGATTCCCCCCGGCGGCTGGTTGTGTTCAATCTGGACGAACAGCGCTATGCATTGCGCCTCTCCGCCGTGGAACGGGTTGTGATGATTGCGGAAATCACGCTGCTGCCCAAGGCGCCGCGGATTATTGCCGGAGTGATCAATGTCCAGGGGCGTATCATCCCGGTGGTCAATATCCGGGAACGGTTCAAACTGCCGGAACGCGAAACCGCGCTGAGCGATCACTTGATTATCGCCAAAACCTCCAGGCGGACCGTGGCGCTCGTGGCGGATTCCGTTTCCGGCGTGGTGGAGCGCCCGGAGAATGAAATCACCGCGCCCGACCGGATTCTTCCCAATCTCGAATATGTGGTGGGGGTGGTGAAACTCGACGACGGGCTGATATTGATCCACGACCTGGAGCTATTTCTTTCCCTCGAGGAGGAGAACGCATTGGAACAGGCGATGGCGCCAACCTAGAATACGAATGGCCCAGGATATTCCATCTTTCCCACCGGAATTATTGTCGCAGTTGAGCGAATTTGTCTCCGGACAAATGGGGCTGCATTTCCCACCGGAGAGGTGGCGCGATCTGGAGCGGGGTATGCGTGCTGCCGCGCGGGAATCCGGGGAGGACGCGGATGCTTTTGCGGAGCGCTTGTTGTCCGGCCCCGTGGCCAGGGCCCGGATCGAAATCCTGGCCTGCGAACTGACGGTGGGGGAAACGTATTTCTTTCGTGAGAACCGCAGTTTTGAAATTCTCGGCGAGCGCATTCTTCCGGAGTTGATCCGTTCCCGCCAGGGCGGTGAACAGCGGCTGCGGGTGTGGAGCGCGGGGTGCTGCACGGGCGAGGAGGCATATTCCATCGCGATTTTCCTGGACCGGCTCCTGCCTTTCCCAAGCCAGTGGCATGTGTCGATCCTGGCCACGGACATCAACCGGCGCTTTCTTCAAAAGGCCGCGGATGGTGTGTATGGCGAATGGTCTTTCCGCAATCCCCCCGCATGGTTGAAGGGAAATTATTTCAGCGCGGCCGGCCCGCATCGCTACGAAATCCTGCCGCGGATCAAGAAGATGGTCACATTTGCCTGTCTCAACCTCGCGGAGGACACCTATCCCTCGCTTCACAACAACACGAACGCGATGGACCTCATTTTCTGCCGGAACGTGCTCATGTATTTCGAGCCGGACCGCGCGCGGAAGGTCATCGGCAACTTCCATCGCTCGCTTGTGGATGGCGGCAAACTCGTCGTCAGCCCGACCGAGGTTTCCACCCAGTTTTTTTTGCAGTTTGAGTCCATGCGTTTCGACGGGGTGGTCATTTACGGGAAAAATGACGGGCGTTCCTCGGCGCCTGCGATCCAGTTTCCGGAAGAAACAACCGTTCCTGCCCCGGCGGTTTATTTTTCCATTCCGGAACGCATGCCTCCCGTTCCCGAGGAGCAGCTTCCACTGGAGGAGCCTGCCGGTGACGCGGCCCCCGCAAGCCCCGGAGGTTACCGGGAGGCGCTGGAGTTGTTCGAGCAGGGGAACTACCTGGAGGCGGAGCAGAAATTGAGGGCGGATTCCGGGAGCGAAACGGATGCCGGCGCTGCGGCGCTGATGGCGCGGATCTGCGCAAATCTCGGCCAGCTTGCCGAGGCGCAGATGTGGGCGGAAAAAGCGATCGCCACGGACAAGGTCGATGCCAGCTTGCATTATCTGCGGGCCATCATTTTGCAGGAGCGGGGTGCGTTCGAGGAATCCGCCGCCTCGTTGAAACGGGCGCTCTATCTCGACCCCGTCTTTGTGCTTGCCCACTATGCCCTCGGTAATCTCGCATCGCGGCAGCAGCGATTTGAAGAGGCTGCGCGGCATTTTGCCAACGCGCTTGCCCTTTTAAAACAGTACGGGGCCGATGAAATCCTGCCGCACTCCGGGGGGCTGGCCGCCGGGCGACTCGGGAAAATGATTGAGTCCTCAATATCCGTGGAGGTATCCGCATGAGCAAGGAAACGGGAGCCGCACGCATCGACTGGCAGGAGATCCACCGCCGCCTGGAAAGCGCCAGGGTCACCCTCGACCAAAAGAGAACGATCTCCGGCGACGAAAAGAAAAAAGTCCTGCGGGCCAGGGCAAAAATCCTGGCACGCGAGCCCGAAGCGGACAATGCGGGCCGGGAGCAAATCGAAATCGTCGGGTTCGTTCTCGCTTACGAAAATTATGCCCTTGAATCCTCCTTCGTGCGCGAGGTTTATCCCTTGAAACACCTCGCGCCGCTGCCCGGCACACCGCCGTTTGTCGCCGGGATCATCAATGTGCGCGGGCAGATCGTGTCGGTCATCGACCTGAAAAAATTCTTCGACCTGCCCGAGAAGGGACTCACCGACCACAACAAGGTCATCATCCTGCGCGATGGAAAAACGGAGTTCGGAATTCTTGCGGATGCCTTGCTGAACGTGGGCAACCTGCTGCTGGATGACCTGCAGCCTTCGCTGCCCACCCTCACCGGTGTCCGCGCGCAATATCTCAAGGGGGTCACCGCCGCACGCCTCGTGGTGCTGGATGCCGCGAAGCTCCTGGCGGACCCGAGAATCAACATTTGTCAAACCACAGAAACATAACCCCGGAAAAAACGATATATGAGATGGACCATTGGAACAAAAATAGGCGGAGGATTCACCCTGGCGCTGCTCGCGCTGCTTGTCATCGGCCTGGTCTCGTACCGGAGCATCACCCTGCTGGTCGACACCTCGGGACAGGTGACCCATACCCACCACGTTATTGAAAACCTCGAGCAGGTGCTTTCGCTTTTGAAGGATGCCGAGACAGGCCAGCGCGGCTATCTTATCACGGGGGAGGATCGTTATCTGGAACCGTACAACTCGGCAGTGGGGCAGGTGAACCAGCCACTCAAGCAGGTCCGTGAACTCACCGTGGATAATCCGGGCCAGCAGCGGAGAATCAGTGCGCTGGAGCCTCTTGTTGCGGAGAAGCTCGCGGAACTCAAGGAGACCATTGATATACGAAAAGACCCGCAAAAAGGCTTTGAAGCCGCGAAAGAGGTCGTGCTCACGGACAAGGGCAAGAAGACCATGGATGACGCCAGAAAAATCGTCGGCGCCATGGAGGACGAGGAAAACAGTCTCCTGAAGAAGCGCGCCGACGATTCCAAAGCCAGCGTCGATCAAACCCACTACACGATCATTTTCGGAACCCTGGCCGCTGTACTGTTCCTGGGCCTGGTCGGTTTCCTGATCACCCAAAACATCTCCGGGCCGCTCAACGAGATATCCCGTGTCGCGGAAAAAATTGCGGTCGGCGACCTGGGCGTAAACGTGCCGTCCAGCGATCGCACCGACGAGGTGGGCAGTCTGTACAGGATTTTCTCGCGTATGACGCGCTCGCTCCAGGACATGGCCGGGGTCGCGAAACTGATCGCGGAGAGCGACCTGCGCACCCGGGTCAATCCTCAGTCGGACAGGGACGTGCTGGGCAATGCCTTCGCCTCGATGGTGGACAATCTGCGGCGCACGACCGGCGAGTTGTCCGATGGCGTGAACGTGCTGGCTTCCTCCGCGAGCGAGATTCTTGCATCGACGACGCAGGTGGCTTCCGGCGCCGCGGAGACGGGCACGGCCATTTCCGAGACGACCGCCACGGTCGAGGAAGTGAAACAGACCGCGCAGGTGGCAAGCCAGAAGGCGAAATACGTTTCCGACACCGCGCAGAAGGCGACGCTGATCGGCCAGGCCGGCCGGAAATCCGTGGATGCCTCCATCGACGGGATGAAGCGCATCCAGTCTCAAATGGAATCCATCGCCGAGAGCGTGGTCAAGCTGAGCGAGCAGGGGCAGGCCATCGGCGAGATCATCGCATCGGTGAACGACCTTGCCGAACAATCGAATTTGCTCGCCGTGAATGCGGCGATCGAAGCGGCGAAGGCTGGCGAACAGGGCAAGGGATTTGCCGTCGTCGCACAGGAGGTGAAGAGCCTTGCCGAACAATCCAAGCAGGCGACTGCGCAGGTGCGGGGAATCCTGGGTGAAATCCAGAAGGCGACGACTGCCGCGGTGCTGGCCACGGAGCAGGGGAGCAAGGCGGTGGAGGCGGGTGTGAAGCAATCCGCCGAGGCGGGCGACTCGATCCGGCAACTGGCCGACACCATCACGGAATCCGCGCAGGCGGCGGCGCAGATCGCGGCATCGAGCCAGCAGCAGGTGGTGGGGACGGACCAGGTGGCGCTTGCGATGGAAAACATCAAGCAGGCCAGCGCGCAAAACGTGGCCGGCACGAAGCAGGCGGAAACCGCCGCGCACAATCTCCATGAACTCGGGCAGAAGCTGAAGCGACTGGTTGACCAATACAAAGTGTAACAATGTCTCCGGAGGACAACAACCTGCTGAAGCGGCTGCTCGCCACGTTCAAAATCGAGGCGCAGGAGCATGTCGAGTCGATTGCATCCGGCCTGGTCGGGCTGGAAAATGCATCGGCCCCCGGGACGCAGGCAGATCTCCTCGAAACAACATTCCGCTCGGCGCACAGCCTGAAAGGGGCCGCCCGCACGGTCAACGAGACGGACATCGCCACGCTTTGCCAGCCGCTGGAAAGCGTCTTCGCCGCCCTGAAACGTTCCGACATCGAACCGACCCCGGAGCTGTTTGACCTCCTCCACCGGGTGGTGGACATGCTCGTCACGTTGCTCCGGTTTCTGGATCCCAATCCGCCCGCCGGGGCGAGGCCGCCGGTTGCCGGCCTTGTCAATTCACTCCAGGCGGCCCTGCAAAAGGCCCCGCTGCCGAAACCGCGGGCGCCGGAGGAAAAACCGCCGGAAGTTGCCGCTGTTTCCACGCCGGATGTTGCAGTGCGGGACATGGCCGACACCGTGAGGGTGGCGACCGAAAGGCTCGACGCCGTGCTGCTGCAATCCGAGGAACTGCTTTCCGCCAAGCTCGCCTCCGCGCAATACGCAACGAAGCTGAAGCAGCTCCAGCTCCAATCCTCCGAATGGAAGAAAAAGTGGGCGAAGCTGCGCGGTGACGTGCGCATACTCCGGCATTCCCTCGAGGGAAAAAAGAATGGTAATGGCAACGGCAATGGCGGCGGGTTGCAGGCAAGTCCGCAACTGGCCCGCGTCACGGAGTTTCTGGACTGGAACCAGGGTTTCGTGGAGGCGATGGAATCCGAGTTGATCACCCTTGGCGCCACGGCGGAGCACGACCAGCGGTCGGTCGGCACGATGGTGGACAATCTGCTCGATGAAATGAAAAAGGTGGTCGTGCAGCCCTTCTCGACGCTACTCGATGTGTTCCCCCGTTTTGTCCGCGAGCTCTCCCGCGAGCAAGGCAAGGAAGTGGACCTCGTGATGCGCGGCGGCGGCATCGAGATCGACCGGCGCATCCTGGAGCGGATGAAAGATCCGCTCATCCACCTGGTGAGGAACTGCATCGACCACGGCATCGAGGCGCCTGCACTGCGCGCGCAAAAAGGCAAGCCGCCGCGGGCAAAAATCACGATCGGCATTTCCCCGAGGGATGGCGGGAACGTGGAGATCATGGTTTCCGACGACGGAGCGGGCATCGATGCGGGCAAGGTCCGGGAATCCGCACTGAAGGCAGGAATCCTCACGCCGGAAAAAGCGGAGACGCTCGGAGATGGGGAGACGTTATTGCTCGCATGCGAGACCGGTATTTCCACCAGCCCGATCATTACCGATATTTCCGGGCGCGGCCTCGGTCTCGCGATCGTGAAGGAAAAGACGGAGAAGCTGAACGGGACGCTTGCCATCGAGTCGAAGCCGGGGCGGGGGACGACGTTCCGCATCATCCTGCCGCTCACGCTCGCGCGGTTCCGCGGCATCGTCATCCGCGTGGGTGAGCATTTGTTCGTCCTGCCCACCAGCAACGTGGAGCGCGTGCTGCGCATCGCGAAGGAGGAAGTGCGGACTGTCGGAAACCGCGAGACGATTTCATTCGACGGGGAAGCCATGTCCCTCGCGCGGCTGGGCGACGTGCTGGCATTGGCGCGAAAAACCGCGGCGGACGGCGCGCCGGACTTCCTGCCCGCAGTCGTGCTCACTTCCGCCGGCCAGCGGATCGCATTTGCCGTGGATGAAATACTCAACGAGCAGGAAGTGCTGGTGAAAACGCTCCCGAAACAACTCGGTAATGTAAGGAATCTCTCCGGCGCCACAATCCTGGGCACGGGGAGGGTCGTGCCGATCCTCAATGTACCGGACCTGATGAAGTCCGCCGTGGAAGCCAGTGAATCCGGCATCGGCGCGCCGATCATGCAGGCGCAGGCCGTGGGAACTGCAAGAAAATCGCTGCTCGTCGCGGAGGATTCCATTACTTCGCGCACTCTTTTGAAAAACATCCTCGAAAATGCGGGCTATGACGTGGAGACCGCCGTGGATGGAGCCGATGCATTCACCAAACTGCGGGGCAGGGATTTCGCCCTGGTGGTTTCCGACGTGGACATGCCGCGGATGAACGGCTTCGGGCTCACCTCGAAAATCCGCGCGGACAAAAAGTTCGCGGACCTACCCGTAATCCTCGTCACCGCGCTTGATTCCCGCGAGGACCGCGAACATGGTATCGATGTGGGAGCGAGCGCCTATATTGTGAAAAGCAGCTTCGATCAAAGCAATCTTCTTGAAGTGATCCAGCGTCTGATATGATCGCATCCCCGATGCAACCGATCAAAGTGCTGGTGGTGGATGATTCGCGGGTCGTGGCGGAGTTTCTCACGCATTTGCTTAACTCCGACGTGGGAATCCATGTGGTGGGTGTGGCAAGCAACGGGGAGGAAGCCGTGGAGGCCGCGCAACGGATGAGCCCCGATGTGATCACCATGGACATCCACATGCCCGGCATGAACGGCTACGAGGCGACGCGAAAAATCATGGAGACGTGCCCGACGCCCATCGTGATCGTGAGCGGCAGCCTCAACCACGACGAAGTCGCCGCCAATTTCCACGCGATCGAGGCGGGGGCACTTGCCGTGGCCCGGCGGCCGGGTGGCGTGGGACATCCGCAATGCGAGAAGGCGTCGCAGGAATTGTTGAAGATGGTAAAGCTCATGTCCGAGGTCAAGGTGGTCCGCCGCTGGCCCCGCTCCAAGTATGCGCCGGTGCAGCCCGTGGTGCCTCAACTCATTGGGAAATCCAACGGGGTGGTTCGCGCAGTGGTCATCGGCGCGTCGACCGGTGGCCCGCTGGTGTTGCAAACCATCCTTTCGGAGCTTCCGAAAAATTTTGGCGTGCCCGTGCTTATCGTCCAGCACATGGCGCGGGGCTTTGTGCAAGGATTCGCCGAGTGGCTGGGGCAGACCGCCGCTTTTCCCGTGCGGGTCGCCACCGATGGAGAATCCCTCAAGCCGGGCTGCGCCTACATCGCGCCGGATGATTTTCAAATGGGCATTGGCCCCGGCAACTGCATACGCCTGGCGGAGGAGCCTGCTGAAAACGGGATGTGTCCCTCCGTTTCCTATCTCTTCCGCTCCGCGGAGGCGGTATTTGGCGCAGGCGTGGCAGCCGTGTTGCTCACCGGCATGGGAAAGGACGGGGCGGAGGAATTGAAGCGGCTGAAGGACGCAGGCGCGATTACCATCGCGCAGGACAAGGAGACCTCGGTGGTCTTCGGCATGCCCCACCAGGCGATCCTGCTCGAGGCGGCGATGTACGTGCTGCCCCCGGTTGGAATCGCGAAAACCCTGGCAACCATCGTCACAAAATCATGAATATGGATCCAACAAACAGCGAAGTGGAAATCCTCATTGTGGAGGACAGCCCGACGCAGGCGGAGCAATTGAAATACATCCTTGAGCAGCACGGGTACCGGCACTCGGTCGCGCGCAACGGCAGGGAGGCCCTTGCCTCCATCGCAAAGCAAATACCCACGCTCGTGATCAGCGACGTCGTGATGCCGGAGATGGGCGGCTACGAGCTCTGCCACCGGATCAAGCAGGAGGAAAAATTCAAAAAAATACCGGTGATCCTTCTGACCTCGCTGAACGATCCCACCGAGGTGATGAAGGGGCTGGAATCCGGCGCGGACAGTTTCATCTTCAAGCCGTACGACGCGGAATATCTCGTCGCGCGCATCGCCTACATCCTGGCGAACCGGCATCTGCGGGAGAGCGACACCCCGCAAATGGGCGTGGAGATTTTTTTCGCGGGACGGAAATTTTTCATCACGTCGGACAGGCTGCAAATTCTCAATCTCCTGCTTTCCACCTATGAAGCGGCAGTCCAGAAAAACCGGGAACTGAGCAACACCCAGGACAAGCTGAAGGACTTGAATGAAAACCTTGAGACGGCGAACAAGGAACTCGAATCATTCTCCTACTCCGTGTCGCACGATCTCCGCGCGCCGCTGCGCCATATCGATGGTTTTTCGCAGTTGCTCATCATGAACCATCTCGACCAGCTTCCGCCCAAGGCGCAGAATCTTCTCCAGAGCGTTTCCGAGCGGGCGAAGTACATGGGGCGGTTGATCGATGATCTGCTGAATTTCTCGCGCCTCGGCCGCCAGCCGGTCGAAAAGCATCCTGTCATCCTTTCCGAGCTCGTCCGGCAGGTCCTGGAGGAAACCGCCGGGGAACGCGAGGGGCGCGATGTGGAAGTCCGTGTAGGCGACCTGCCCGATTGCGCCGGCGACGCGTTGTTGCTGAAACAGGTATGGGTCAACCTGCTGTCGAACGCTTTCAAGTTCACTGGCAAGAAGGAGCACGCTGTCGTCGAGATCGGCAGCGGTCCCGGTGAAAAACCGGGGGAGTTCCTTTATTTCGTCCGCGACAACGGGGCGGGCTTCGACATGGAGTATGCCAGCAAGCTTTTCGGTGTCTTCCACCGCATGCACAAGGCTTCCGAGTTCGCGGGTACGGGCGTCGGCCTCTCCATCGTCCAGCGCATCATCCAGCGGCATGGCGGCAGAATCTGGGCCGAGGCAAAGGTGGACGAGGGGGCGACTTTTTATTTCACCCTGCCTCACCAGATGTAAGGGCCTCGGAGCGCCTTTTGCTCTGCGTCAGCGTGTGCGGCTTTATTTTATGAGCTTCGCGGCGAGAGATCCCAGCGTCGCGATGCTCTGTTCGATGCGGCCAGACCACGGGTTTCCGCAACTGATCCGCACGAAATTGCGGAAATGATTTTTCGCCGAAAACATCGGGCCGGGCGCGATGCTGATGTTTTGCGCCAGCGCACGGTCGTGGAGGTTGAGCGAGTCCACCTGTTTCGGCAGCTCGATCCAGAGGACGAATCCGCCTGCGGGTCGCGTGATCCGTGTGCCGGCGGGAAAGTGTTCCGCGACCGCCCGGCTCATGCGTTGCACCTGCGACGCATACATCCGGCGCAGCGAGCGGAGATGGTGGTCGTAGCCGCCGTTTTTCAAAAACTCCGCGATCGCAAGTTGCGGCAGTGTCGCGGTCGCGAGGGTGTTTGTGAATTTCAATTTTTTGACCTTCTCGTGGAAACGGCCTGCAGCGGCCCAGCCAACGCGGTATCCCGGCGCGAGCGTTTTTGAAAACGAGCTGCAGAGCATCACGAGGCCTTTTTTATCCAGCGCGCGCGCAACGTGAGGGCGTTCGTTTCCGTGGTAGAGATCGCCGTTGAGGTCGTCCTCGATGAGTGGGATTTCCTTTTTCGCGAGCATGCTCACGATGCGTTCCTTGCCCGCTTCCGGCATGAGGCTGCCGAGGGGATTGTTGAAATTCGGCATCGCGAGGCAGGCGGCGACCTTGTGGGCTTTGAGCGCTTTTTCGAGGGCGTCGGGGTCCATGCCGTCGCGCGGATGCGTGGGGATTTCCAGGATTTTGAGCCCGAGACTTTCGATCGCCTGCAATATTCCAAAGTACGTGGGGGACTCCACCGCCACCACATCGCCGGGCCGGGTCACGGCGCGGAGGCAGAGCACGATCGCCTCCATGCCGCCACAGGTCGTGACGATTTCATCCATCGGGAGCGTCGTGCCCCAGTCGAGCGAACGCCGGGCGATCTCCCGCCGCAACGGTTCGCATCCGGGCGGCATGTCGTAGCTGATTGCGCTTTTGCCTGCCGAGCGGCTGATCGCCGCAAGCGTGCGGTGAAGCTTTTTCACCGGCAAAAGATCGGCGCCGGGATACGCCGCACCCAGCGGAATGATCTTCGGGTTCATTGCCGCGGTGAAAACACGCGACACGATGTCGCTCGAGCCCGACAGCACGGCGGAGGCGGAAGGCCGGGAAAGCCCGGGCTCCGGCAGCATCGATTGGAAGCGGACAAAAAACCCCGATTTCGGCCGGGCCTCGATCAGACCGGTATTCTCGAGCGTGATATAAGCCTGCGCCGCGGTGGTAAGGCTCACGTCCTGCTGGAGCGATGTGCGGCGCAGCGAGGGAAGGCGGTCCCCGGGCCGCAACACCCCGTCGCGGATCAACCCGCCGATCTTTTCCGCGACCTGTTCGTAGAGCAATCCGTCTGTTTCGTCCGGCGATTCCATTCGTTTACAAATATATCTGTACTGGCCTTAAATCAAATAATCTGCATCTGTATATCCCGCCCGGATATTCTAGATTCGGTTCAAATGAATACCAATCAAAGCGACCCGCTTATCTTTTTCCGCATCTTTGCCACCTGTGGTTTTTTTGTAACGCTGGCCGTGGGGTTTTATCTCGCCAGGCATTCCGGGAGGTTTTTTGGTGCCACATCCGAGATTCCCAGCGAGGGAAGCAGCGATCGCACTTACACAAAGGTGCTGGTGTTCGCCGCGTGGTGCCACGCGCTCGTGCTCTTCGGCGTCGGGGCGCTGAATCTCTAGACAGGAGCAGTGCGCATGAGTTTGCGCAAATTTTCCAGCGTGTCGGCGTCCCCCGGTTTTTTGTCGTGGCGCCAGCGGTTGATGCGCGGGAAGCGCACGGCGATGCCGGTCTTGTGCCGCGTGGATTCCTGCACGGCCTCGAATGCCAGCTCAAAAACCAGCTCGGCTTTCACGGCGCGAACCGGGCCGAATTTCCCGGTGGTGTTTGCGCGGATGAATTTGTCGACCTGCAAAATCTCGGAGTCATCGAGGCCCGAGTAAGCCTTGGCGATGGGAACGAGTTCCTCCCCCTGCCAGACGCCGAAGGTATAGTCGGTGTAAAGATTCGCGCGGCGGCCGTGCCCGCTCTGCGCGGCGATGAGCACCGCATCGATCACGAGCGGATCGATCTTCCATTTCCACATGTTGCCCCGCTGCCGGCCCACACCGGCGGGCGACGAGCGGCGTTTCAGCATCAGTCCTTCCACCCCGCGCGCGCGGGAATCCTTTTGCATGGCGGCGAGTTCCTCCCACGACGCGGCGTGGATCAAAGGCGAGATGTGAAGTGGAAAAAGTGACGTTTCATCCGGCGGGAACAGTTCCATGGTCTCCCCGATCGCGATGCCATTGCCCGTGTGCAGCGCCAGAGGCGAACGCGCCGCTTCCCCGATCACGTCCTCCAGTTTCAGCCGCCGCTCCTCCATGGGCCGCGACCGCCAGTCCTCCGATTCCCACTCCAGCAGATCATACGCGAGGAACACCACGGGAAAATCGCGGCGCGTTTTCGAGCCTGCCTGCTTGCGCCCGAGGCGGCGCTGCAGTTTTGTAAAGGGCAGCGGCGCATCGTTCTGCCACGCCAGGATTTCCCCGTCCACCACGGTCCCTTCCGGCAGCGCCATCGCCGCTTCCGCAATTTCGGGAAAAGCGGCGGTGACCATTTCGTCGCCACGCGACCAGATGATCGCCTCGCCCCGGCGCCGGATCAATTGCGCGCGGATGCCATCCCATTTCCACTCCACGAGCCATTCACGAAGGTCGCCAAGTTCCTCCGGGCTCCCCTCCAGCGGCGACGCGAGATAAAAGGGATACGGTTTTGCGGGCTCGGGTTCCGACGGCGAGCTGTCGCTGCGAAGTAGCCTCAGAAAATCATCCGCGCCCGGTTTCCATTTGCCCATGAGGCGATGGGCCATCACGGGCCTCTCGACGCCGGCTACGGTGGCAAGCGCGTGCACCACCAGCGTCTGTGCCACTCCCACGCGGAAACCCCCGGTGAGTAGCTTGTTGAAGAGATAGCGTTCCCGCGCATTCAACTCGCGCCACGTGCGGATCAGCAGGTCGCGCTTGAATGCGTCGCTGCCATCCTGCATCGGGAGGATCCGCTCCTCCACCAGCTCGTGCAGGGGAAGCGTGAGCGACGATGTGTTTTCGGGGAGAAGCAATGCGAGCGTCTCGCCGAGATCGCCCACGGTATCGTAGCACTCCTCCACCAGCCACGGGGGGAAACCGGATTCCGCGGTCGCCCATTCGCGGAGCGCCGTGGATGTGACCGTGCGTGGCAGCCTCCTGCCGCGCAGGAAATAGAGCGCCCACGCGGCATCACGCGGCCCGGCCTCGCGGAAATAGGATTCCATGGCGGCCACCTTTTCGCTGGTGCGGTTCGTCTGGTCGAGCGTGGTGTAGAGCTGGCTGAAGCGTTTCATTTTGCCGGCTCCTCCGATTCGGCAGCAGCAGTTTCGCTCTCGAACCGCGTAGTCAATGCCTCCGCCTGCCATCCGTTCTCCCCCAGCCACCGTACCATGGGGCCTGTGTAACCGTGTGTGACATAAATCTTCTCCGCGCCGGACGCCTTGATCGCCGAATGCAGTCCGTCCCAGTCCGCATGGTCGGAAAGCACGAACCCGCGGTCCAGCGCCTGCCTCCGCCGCGCCCCGCGCAGTTGCATCCAGCCCGAGGCAAATGCGTGCGACTGCTCCCCGAACCTCCGCAGCCACGGCGTCCCCTCCGCCGCCGTCGGCGCGATCACCAGCGCCTGCGCCCTTGCTTCCGGTTTCGAAATCTCCCCCGCGCGCAGCGTTTCCGGCAATGAGATCCCCTCATCCGCATACAACGGCAGAAATTTCGCCACGCTCCCGTGCACATAGACCGGGCCGATGGCCGGATCAATGCCGCCTAGCAGCCGCTGCGCCTTTCCCAGCGAGTAGGCGAACAGCACCGATGCGCGACCCGCCCCCTGGTTCCCGCGCCACCACGCGTTGATCCCCTCGAAAACCTCCGCCTGCGGTCGCCACCGGTAGATCGGCAACCCGAAGGTCGATTCCGTGACCAGCGTGTGGCAGCGCACCGGCTCGAACGGCGCGCACGTAGGCTCCGCCTCCAGCTTGTAGTCGCCCGTCACGACCCAGGTCTCCCCCTTGTGCTCCACCCGCACCTGCGCCGAGCCCAGGATGTGGCCCGCCGGGTGCAACGAAATCTTCACGCCATTGCGCGTGATCTTTTTTCCATAGGCAACCGGCTCGATGCGCGCCTCCGCCCCAAGCCGCTCCTGCAAAATCTTTTTCCCAACATCCGCCGCCAGGTAATGCCGCGACCCCGCCCGGGCATGGTCGCTGTGCGCATGCGTGATTACCGCGAAGTCAACGGGCCGCCACGGGTCGATGTAAAAATCCCCCGCGGCGCAGTAGAGTCCATTTTCATCGGTTCGCAGCAGGGGCATCGCATAACGAACCACAAATTTCACCCGTGGTAAAATCCTGCGGCATTCTCCCGGCGCTGCGTGCGCCGGTCATCGGATGAGAAACCCCGCTATTGCTTCTCTTTCCGGTGCTCTTTAATTTTCGCGATGATTTCCTCGAGCTTCTGCTGCTGCGCGGGCGTCAGGATGCCCTTGAGTTGCTGCCGGAGGGACTGCACGATTTCCTTGAACTCCGCGGCCTTCTCCTGCCGCGAGAGCGACTCATTTTTCCGCAGCGTCGCTAGCTGCGCGCGCTTTTCCTCGATGACCGGCTTGATCTCCGCCTTCTGCGCATCCGTCAGGTCCAGCGCGTGGACGATTTTTTCGAGCATCTCGCCCCTGCCTTCGCGGTGCTGCTCCGTTCCCTGTCCCACCTCCGGGGCCTTGGAGAGCGAGCCCTCCGCCCGCAGCGTGGAGGTAAGCGCAAGTATTCCGCTGAAAAGGAATGCGGGTAGTATGGAATGTATTTTCATGTTCATAAGGTGGTTGTTTTTTTAAGGACGACCCTTCGTTGCGGGTCTCACCCATGTAAGAACGCCGGTGAAGCAAAAAGGTTACAAAAAAATGCGCTAGCTTTGCGCAGGCCTGGCATCATGCCACTCCCGCACCGCCTGCTTGAACATCTCCTGCGCCTGTCCGCCATTCCCATGCCAGCCGGAGTGCTGCACGAGGAACACCGTGATCAACCCGCGCGCAGGGTCGATCGTCATGTTCGTCGAGTTGGCCCCGTTGTGGCCATACACGTTGTTTTCGGTGTCCCAACCCAGCCCGTAGCTTTTCTCCACCGTGGGGGCGGTTTGCTTCCTGGTCATCTGCGCCACGGATTCCTTCGAGACGTAGCGTCTCCCGTCCAGTTCGCCCCCATTGAGGATCATCCGGCAGAAGTGTGCAACATCAGCCGCGGTTGAAAACAGCCCTCCCGCCGGGAATGGCTGCCGGGCCGGGTCCGTAAGCGGGTAGTGAAGCTGCCTGATCGGGATTTCCTGGAGGCCGGTTTCCGTGGTGTTCGGCTGGTAAGTCTTCGCGAGCCGCCGCGCCTGTTCCTCGTTCGGGATGAATGTCGTGTCCTTCATCCCGAGCGGTCGGAAAAGCCGCTCATCCATGAATTTTTCATAGGGCATTCCACTGAGTAATTCCACCAGCCGGCCCACCGTATTGGTGCCCGCGTTGGAATACTCGTATTTCGTGCCCGGCTCGAATATTAACGGACACATCGCGTAGCTTTTCACCGCGATGTGGATCGGCAGCATATCCTTCGTCGGCAATTCCAGCGGCGATGAGAATGGAAGCCCGGCCGTATGGTTGAGAATCTCCCGCACGGTGATCGGATGCGCCGGTTTTCTCAGGTTCGCATGCTCCTCGTCCTGCTCCACCGCCAGCATCTGCCCCTTGAACTCCGGCAGATGCTTCTCCACGGGGTCTTCCACGCTGATCTTTCCCTCGTCCACCAGCATCATCAGCGCGGTGGCGGTCATCGGTTTCGTCTGCGAGGCGATCCAGAACATCGCATCAGCCGCCATCGGCACGCCATTCGTGATATCGGCAAATCCCACCGCATCCAGGCTCAAAATCGCGTCCTTGGAGGCGACCAGGGCAACCGCGCCGGAGAGTATATTTCCGTCCACAAAAGGTTGGAGGATGGCGGTGATGCCGGACAACGGGGGTGTGGCGGGAGATGTCTGTTTCATGGGTTTTAGTGGGGGCTCGGAACGGAGGTCTTCTCTAAAGGAGGAGCCGTTTGTCCCGCGAAAACGCGGGGATTTCAACTGTTATATTCCCACTGGCAAAATTTCCCCTGCGGGAGTTGCCTGAAGCATATAAATATCATAATCCCACTTGCTCTCTTTCTTTTTTATTGGATAATAATTAAACCTAGAAATTTGCCAAAATCCGCCTTGATGAAAGTTTCCGAACCCCCTGCTACCCTCCGTTCCAGTGTGAATACGGCCCGTACAGGGATTTCCTTCATCGTTGCAATGGTGATTTTGGGATATTTTCAGGATAATTCCGCGATTGCCGCCAACGGCACGTGGGCCAATACCACCGGCGATAGCAATGCTACCTGGAGCTCCAGCGGGAATTGGGTCTCGGGAGCCATTCCCGGGGCATCCGGCACCGCCACTGCCAATACGGATACCGCCACTTTTTTGGCGGCGGCAACTGTGGAAAACCCTATCCTGGACACGAGCCGCAGGCTGGGCATCATCATCATCGACAATACCCAGGCGGACTACAGCATTGGAACCTCCTTGGCGTCCAATGTCCTTGCCCTCTCAACATCCGGCACAACGAACCCCCAGCTTCAGATCACCGGTGGCGGAACCACTACCATAGATCCCGTCGTTTCCCTGATTGGCGCTACCTCGGCATGGAAGACCGGCTCCACGGCCGTTACCTTGACCAATGGGCTGAGCTTGGGAATAGCTGCCGTCACCTGGAATTTGAACAACAGCACTCCAATCGTGGTTCAGGGGGTGGTGACCAATTCGATCTCCGGTGGCGCCAATGTGGCCATGGATGGCTCGGGAAGCGTCACGATTTCAGGCACGTTTAAGAACAACGGCGCTTCCGCCAGTTCATTTTCCTCCAATCAAACATTCAGCGGAACGCTCAGGATCACCGGTGACAACACCACCAGCCCGGGCTCCATCATTTGGAGGGCGGGAGGCTTGGAGATCGGCAGCAATACGGCGTTGGGCAATGCGACAGGGGTGCTGATAGGATCGGCCACGGCCGGGGCCCTCGACGTGAATCTGCTGACCATCGGGGCATTCACCGTCGGCGCGAACATTGGCTTCAATCCCAACAATCAATCGGCGCCCATTTTAACGGTGGGGGGGAGCCAGACCAGCGGGACTTCCACCTTCTCAGGCACGGTGAACCTCGGAACCATTTCCGGTAGCAACACACATAGTGGCGGCTTGTACCTGACCTCGGCGGCAGGTGGCACCGTGGTTTTTAGCAATGCCATCGTTGGCACTAGCAGTAATGCCGCCATCACCAAGGTCGGCGGCGGGGTGGTGGTGCTTTCCGGGAGCAATACCTATGCAGGCGTGACATCGATCCAGAATGGGACACTGTCGATCAATACGGTGGGGGCGGCAGCGAGTACGCAGGCTCTTGGAACTAGCGGCACGGTCAACATGGGGGTCTCGGGCACTTCCTCCGGCATATTGCTCTACACCGGGACGACCGGAACACTGGGCAAAAACATCAACGTGCTGGGCAATGGCAACGACACGATCCAGAATGCCGGAACCGGATTGCTGACGTTGTCCGGATCGCTGGTAAAAAACGGCACCAAGCTGACATTGAACGGCGGCGGGACCGGCATCAACGTCACCGGCGTGATCTCCGGCACGAGCAGCGGCTCGGATTTGCTGATTACCGGCACGGCACCCACGACGCTGAGCAGCACGAATACCTACAACGGCCCGACGATTGTTTACGGCGGCGGCACTTTGGTCAACGGAACCAATAGCGCCCTGCCAGTCGGCACATCCGTGACGCTGGGCAACGGCGAGACCTCGGGGACGAATACATACGACCTTGCCGGGTTCAACCAGACGCTGGCCGGGCTTTTGACGAACAGCAGCGGAACGACGGCTAACCAGGTGATCAGCAGCAACGGGTCCGGGGGGGCGAGCGCGACCAGCGGGACGCTGACATTGAACGTGGCCGGTGCATCAGACACATACGGTGGTTCGCTCGGCGGCAGCGGGAGTGCGAGGAATTTCGCGGTGATCAAGACGGGTACGGGAGCATTGATACTCTCCGGTTCGAACACTTACACAGGCCCGACTGTGGTGAGTGGAGGAACCCTGAGAATCGACGGCGTGCTTACAAACAGCACGGTTACCGTGAATGCGAATACCTCCTTGCAGGTAAACGGGACATTGGGTGGAACAGTGGCTGTGAGTGGCACGCTGAAAGGCACTGGCACCGTAACCGGCGCCGTGACGGTGAGTGCGGGGGGCGTCACCAACCCCGGCAACGGCAGCGCGCCGGGTGTGCTGACCCTGGACCTTGCTTACAACGCCAGCGCGAAGGCCAATTTTAATGTGTCCGGCACGAACCCTTCCAATGGCAGCCCGCAGGGGCACCTTTCAAATTTGTATTACTCGCAGATCGTCGTGACCGGCTCCGCGAATGTGGTGAATCTCGGCCTCGGGACAGGCACCACCATCGGGGCCAACAGCACGACGAGCCTGAGCCAGACCGCCGCGCAGATTCAGGGCGATGGATCGAGCAACTCCGGCGTGACGCTGCAATTGAGCCTGACCGCTGCGGACTATGCCACGCTGCTCGCCAGCAAGACGAACGCATACCAGGGCTTCGGCACCAACAGCACGCTCGATAATTATTTCGTGTTCAATCTCGGCTCGGGGCTCGTCACCGGCCGGTTCCAGACGCTCGACATCAATATCGACGGCACGGATTTTACAGGCACCATTTATTACGCGGGAGCGAATGACCGGTTCGCCGCAGTGGGGAACACGATAGGCGATGTCGTCGTAAACGGCCAGGAATACGCGCTGAGTTACACGGGCAATTACGCGAGCAACTCCACCACCGGTGGCCACGACATCGTATTGACGGTAATCCCCGAGCCCGGTACGTGGGGCATGATCCTCTCAGGATTCGGAATGCTGGTTGGCATTCAAAGATTGCGCAGACGCGGCTCGTGTGCCTGAGCGGAAATTCCGGATTCCGGATTATTTTCCAGCCGCGAGAAGTTTCGGAAGCATGGCTTTCGCGATTGCCTCGTTCCCTGCCGCATCGGGATGCACCCCGTCTTTCGCGAGGCTCGCCTCCGGGACGACACCGTAAAGGCTCATAAAACCGCCCCCCGTCTGCTTCGCCAGCGTTTCAAACGCGGCCCCCAGCTCGCGCAGCTTCGCATCACGCTGGTCGGCGATCGGTTTGCTGGGCCCCAGGGCATCCTTGCGGATATTGGGCGGGCCAACGAGCAGCACCGGGATTTTCCCGTAGGCGGTCCGCGCAAGGTCCAGCATCGACCGGATGTTTTTCACGGCGGCGGGGACGCAGTCCTCCTTGATGTTGCGCGAATCATTCGTGCCCAGCGCGATCACAAGCATGTCCGCGTGCGGGTGCCGCGCGAGCATCGCCTTGAATTCATTCACGGAGTCGGTGGGGCGCCCACCCTTGCCTTCGTTCACCATCTGGAGCCTGCCCTGCGCTTCTTTTTCCACGAGCGTCACCCACCTTTGGGAGCGCTGGTCCGCGGGGAGCATGTTGCCTTCCGTGATCGAGTCGCCGAACACGATCACCGTGAGCGGTTTCGTTTCCTGCGGGAGCGCATCGTTGTTCAATGAGAGCATGGTGACGAGGAGGATGAGGAGGTGGAATTTCATGGGCTGAACCGGGGCGTGGGTTTCGAAAAAAATCTTAGCCGGAAACGCAATATGCGTCCAGCCCCGCCCATTGAACTTGGAAATACTTCTGATACTCTGCCCCTGGTTGCAGCTGCAAAACTTCAGGAAAAAGGAATTTCGAATATGTGGAAAATGTCGCTGGTCTGGTACGAATTCATCATCAGGTCGATCATTGTTTACATGTTCCTCATCGTGCTCCTGCGCCTCACCGGCAAGCGGCAGGTCGGGCAGCTCGCGCCGTTCGATCTCGTGCTGCTGCTCGTGCTGAGCAACGCCGTGCAGAACTCGATGAATGGCGGCGATAACTCCGTTACCGCCGGCCTCATCTCCGCGGGCACACTCGTCGCCATGAACTGGGGCATCGGCTATCTCACCTTCAGGAACAAGAAGCTCGAGGGCCTCGTCGAGGGCCGCCCGCAGGTGCTCGTCCACAACGGCAAGCTCTTCGAGGAAATCCTGCAGAAGGAACGCCTCACGCACCATGAGCTGAACGCCGCCCTGCGCGACGCCGGCTGCTCCTGCGTGGAGGACGTGCACGTAGCCGTGCTGGAAAACAATGGCGCGATCAGCGTCGTCTCCAAGTCGAGCGTGGGTGGTGGCAAGTGATATACCATTGATCACCACGCCGCCAGGCCCGCGATCCATCGCCTGTCACGGCGGCAGTCCTATCGGGACGAAGGAGAACGGGAACCATCCACGCTTGGGCGTCGTTTCATTCCCCGGTTTTTTCTGCGCCTCCTCCTCCTTCGGCACTACCACGATGCGCACCCGCGCGACGCCGGATTTCATCATGTCCAGCTCGCGCGCGGCCTTGCGGCTCACGTCGATGATCCGGCGGTGGATGTAGGGGCCGCGGTTCGTGATTTTCACCACTGTGCTGCGGTTGTTGCGGAGATTCGTTACGCGCACACAGGTGCCGAAGGGCAGCTTGCGGTGCGCGGCGGTCAGTTCCTCCGGATTATAGCGGGTGCCGCTCGCGGTCTTGTGCCCCTTGAACTCGTTGCCATACCACGAGGCCATGCCGGTCTGCGTGAACGGCGCCTTCTCCGCCATCGCGGTCAACGGCATCAGGACGCAGGCGAGCAGAAGTCGCCTGGCATTTGCCGCCCTCGCCCCACGGCCTCTCCAG
>Ga0068860_100001666_pt1 | contig 23760 bp, 24 predicted proteins | sample KBSSwiS32_FD_66597 | JGI IMG/M metagenome (GOLD analysis project Ga0068860, IMG submission 66597) | Switchgrass rhizosphere microbial communities from Kellogg Biological Station, Michigan, USA - KBS Switchgrass S3-2 | ecosystem: Host-associated > Plants > Roots > Rhizosphere > Soil ...
CAACGAGGCGAACCTTCCCGACCGCGACCTCGCCTACTTCGAGGAGGGCTCGCGCCACTTCGCCGACTACGTCCGCGCGGTCGGCTGGGCGCAGAAGTTCGCGCGCGTGAACCGCGACGTCATGATGCGCCGCGTCGTCGAGGCCGCGAAGACGGTCATCGGCAAGGGCTTCCGGAGCCACGTCGAAGCCGTGAACTGCCACCACAACTACGTGCAACGGGAACGTCACTTCGGCGAAGACGTCTTCGTCACGCGCAAGGGCGCGCTGAGCGCGCAGGCGGGCGAGCTCGGCATCATCCCGGGCAGCATGGGCGCGCGCAGCTACATCGTGCGCGGCAAGGGCAACCCCGAGAGCTTCGCGTCGTGCGCGCACGGCGCCGGCCGGACGATGAGCCGGGGCGAGGCGAAGCGCCGCTTCACGCTCGCCGACCATCGCGTCGCGACCGCAGGCGTCGAGTGCCGCAAGGACGCCGGCGTCATCGACGAGACGCCGGCGGCGTACAAGGACATCGACGCGGTGATGGCGGCGCAGAGCGATCTCGTCGAGGTCGTGCACACGCTCAAGCAGGTCGTCTGCGTGAAGGGCTAGCGCAGAGCGAGAACCCGACGTCGTCGCGCAGCGAAGGCCCCTGCGTTCTTGCGGGCTCTGGTCGCGGTCGCCTGCTCCGATTGACCGAGAATCCACGCGTACGCCGCCAGGGGGATCAGATGCCCAAGTACCCGCTCACCGTCGCAGCGAAGCGAGGCACCGCGCTGCGCGATCGCGATCGCGACGGCGACGCGGTCGCGCCGGTCGCGCCCGTGCCGACGGGCTTCCTCAGCTTTCGCTATTCGTCGACGGTCGTCTCGTCGCAGGGCGGCCGCACCCACGTCAAGGCCAGGCGCGTCGCGTTCGAGGACGGCACGCTGAGCAACGAGTCGTTCGAGGGCGAACTCGACGGCCGAGCGCACGAGGATGCGGTGCGGCGCGCGCAGCAGCAGGTGCTCGAGGACGCTGCGCCGCTGCTGCGTGTGCTGCGCTGGATGCTGCCGATGCGTTAGTCCGCCACTGCCCCGACAAGGCGAGACGGCCGGGATGTCGGAGCCATTTCCGTTTCCCTCGCGACGGGCCCGGCGTCCGGCCTACTCCGCGTGCCCGGCAAGCGCCGTCACTTCGCCGCGCACGGCCAGGCCCTGGGACGTCCACACACGATGTCGCGCATGACCTCGGCTCTCTCCAGATACTCCTGATGCGCTCGTCGCGGATCCTCGATCTTTCCGAAATACGTATCGGCATTCGACACGATGACGTCGACGACCTCGTAGTTCGGGCCGGTCGGAAGCCGCTCGACGTAGGGCAGGAGGGTGAAGGAGAGGACGTCGTTCGGATCGCTGAACGCGATCGCTCGCAGCTTGGGCGATTTCCGGGCGACGGCAAGCTCGCCCAACGGATCGGCCGGGAAGCGAGGCTCCGTCGCCGGCTGAAGGCTCGTTCCTCGCACGCTGATCGGCGTGTCCGCCAATGACAGAGCAGGCAGCTGGTTCGCGGCCATGAACACCTCGGTCAAAGCCGCGGCGATCGCAGCCGCCGCCGCCCCGACGTCGCGGTCCTTCGACATCTTTCCGTAGAGAAGGCTGTCGAAGACGATCTTGCTGCCGAGGCTTTCGGTGATCACGACCAGCGGAGCCTTGCTCGCCGCGGCGGCATCGGTGATCGTCCGGCTCGTCGATCCCGCGCCTCTGCCCGAGGTCGCGCGGGCGAAGAGAAGCGCGCGCAGCATCTCCTGAACGATCGCCAGGCGTGCCTGTCCCTGGTAGACCAGCATGTCCGAAAGGCATTCATCGAGCAGCCAGTTCTTGGTCGCTGCGTTGACGTCCGCACGCACCCAAGGATATTCGTAAGGCTTCGGATCGGTGCGTCCGACACACGATCCGGACTTCACCGACTGGTCGTAGCACAGCGTCCCCTTGGCACGTCGCGTGAGGCCCGACCAGACGATGGCGTTGACGTTGACGATCCGGCCGTCGACCTCGAATCGCGCCTGGTGCACCTTGATCTCGTCGAGCGGCTCGTCGTTCGGTGGCGCGGCATACGACGCCGTGGCGTTCAACGACCGGGCGATCGCATCGATGGTCCGCTGCGCCCACTCGCGGCCGTGATCGCACATGCCGTGCACCGCGAAGACGTCCAGCGCTGCTCCGGTGTCCTGCGTTCGGATGATGGTTCCGAGCCCTTCGAACGAGCTCGTCGTCGGGCGGTACTCGTGGCCTGGGTCGTAGGGCGTCGCGCACGCGGAGCACAGGGCTGCAATCAGGAGCGATGTCCCACCGACGGTGCGCAAGGTCATGGTCGCCTCCAGTCAGCGATGCCCGGCAGCCCGGAGCACGGTTTCGAGCCATCCGGCGAGCATTGTGAGTTCTCCGCTCGCGCGTCATCATTCCGAAAGGGGAGAGCCGACTCGGCGGACGTGAATACGCTCAAGCGCCGCTCCGGTTCGACGAGCGCGCGAAGGGAGACCTCATGGCAGCGAAGAAGAGTGAGCCTGCCTCCGCCGGCAAGGCGCGTCGACAGGCGCTTGCGGCGGATCCGTTCTTGGCGAACCTGCAGAAGATCGACCATCTCGTCGTTCTCATGCTGGAGAACCGCTCGTTCGATCACCTGCTCGGCTACCTGAGCCTGCCAGGCGGGCGAAGCGACGTGGATGGCCTCGAGGGAACGGAGACCAACGACTATCGCGAATCGCCCGGATCGCCGCCCGTGACCGTCAAGGTGCACCATCTGCCGTCGACCGCGCTCGGTCGCAAGCAGGACCCCTGCCACTCCGGCGGCTGCGTCGATGCTCAACTCTCGATGAACAACGGTGGCTTCGTCCAGAACTACCGCGACACCCATCCCGGCGACGCCGACCCTGGTCTGGTGATGGGCTACTACGACGCCAGCGACCTCCCCGTCTACGACTTCCTGGCCACTGAATTCGCGATCGCCGATCGCTGGTTTTCTTCCGTCCCCGGTGCGACGTGGCCCAATCGCCTCTACATGATCAGCGGCAAGGCCGCAGGAAGTCGTGACAACAAGACCGTGCCGCTCTATCGGAACAGGTCTTGGCTTCGCCATCTCGACGCCGCGGGAGTCTCGTGGAAGGGATACGGAGACAACCTCCAGGGGCATCTGACCCTGCGTTTCGGCGACGAGAACTACCGCTCGTCGTCCAACTATGAGCCTTTTGACGGAACCTACGGCTTCGTTCGTGATGCCGCGAACGGGACGCTGCCGTCCGTGTCGCTGATCGACCCGGTCTTCTTCAAGAACGATGATCATCCGCCGGGGGACGTGGCCAAGGGGCAGCTGCTGGTGGCGCACGTCTACGACGCGCTCGCGAAGAATCCGGCCGCCTGGGCGCGAACGCTCCTGGTGGTGGTCTACGACGAGCACGGCGGCTTCTACGATCACGTCCGCCCCGAGCCCGCCGCGGACGACGATGTGAACTTCGCGCGCTACGGCGTTCGCGTTCCGGCGATCTTCGTCGGACCGTATGTACCTGCCGGGCGGTGCTTCAAGACGGTCTTCGACCATGCATCGCTGGTCAAGACCATTCTCCTGCGATTCTGTGAGAGGAACGGCGCGATCCCCGACATGGGCAAGCGGGTCGCCGCTGCGACCCACTTGGGAGAGGTCCTGTCGGAAGCGGTCGCGCGGCCAGCCGAGAGCCTGCCGGTCGCGGCGGTCAAGAAGCTGACACTCCGCCACGAGCAGCTGACCCTCGCCGAGTTCGCCAAACCCGCCGAAGCGCACCCGGTTTCCGAGGACGAGGCCGCGATCATTCGTGCGACCAAGCAGTTGCAGGCTTCCTTCGCAACGCGGATGCAGACCACGACCAAGCGGGCAATCCCGCTGCGTCCGCGCGCATCCGAGCGCGGCAAGGCGAGCAAAGCGCGCAGTGGGACGAAGGCGTCGGCGAAGACCAGCCGTCGGCGCGCGTAGACACGAGCCACCATGTGGTCGGCCATGAGATCGACGGCGGTCGGCTTTCTCGTCGCGATCAGCGGCTGCGCGTCTCCTGTCGATACTGAAACGTCAGCACAGACGTTGCTTCGCCTTCAAGCCGAGTTGTACGCCCGGGCGATCGCCGGACCCAAGGGGAGTGATCTGCACGTTCGCCGCTACGAGCTCGAGCGCATCAAGTGGGCGCCAGGCCGCTTCGCCGCTGGCGTCGGACGGACGGACATCACGCCGCCCCCTGGGTTCCCGACCGGCGGCGACGGTCCGGCAGGCAATCTGGCAAGGGGGTACTGGACGCGCCTGCACGCGCGAGCATTCTTCTTCGCCGATCCGTCCGGAAGAGTCGTCGTGCTGGCGACGGCCGACCTGTTCGCGATCCCAGGAGGACTGACCGCGAAGGTCGCGGAGTGCGTCGGTCAGAACGCGATCGCCAAAGGCATCACGATCCCTCCCGAGGCGATCACGATCGCGGCGACGCACACGCACCAGGGGCCGGGCAACTTCATGACCGCGAGCGCCTACAACCAGTTCGCTTCCAAGTTCGGTGGCTTCAGCCTGCCACTGTTCGAGTTTCTCGTGGCCCGGATCTGCGCTGCGATCGACCAGGCGGTGGACGACGCGCGCGCGGATGGTTCCGTCGATCTGTATCTCCGCACCACGCGGGCAGACCGGCTGCAGATGAATCGGTCGCCCTTCACCTTTCTGATGAACGCCGACAGTCAGAAGCTGATGAACGACTTCCACGACCGAGACCCCCGGTGCGAGCGGGTCGTGTCGCGAGGAGAGGCGGCCGAACCGACGACGTGGACGCTGCCCGGATGTCCCCGGCTTCGCGCGGCCGATCCGACACTGATCACCCTCGAGATCCGTCGCAGCAACGAACGGGTCGGGGTGCTCGCATTCTTCGCGATGCATCCGACGGTGCTTCACCCGGACGCACCTGTCTACAGCGGCGATTTTTCCGGCGTTGCCGTCAGCGATCTCGAGCGCGAGTTCGAGGCCGGCGGCGGCCGCCCGGTTGTCGTCGGATTCTTCAACGGCGCGGAGGGCGATGTCGTCGCGCGACGAGACGTTCGCGACCTGCGCGAAGTGGTCCAGGTGGCGCACGCGTTCGAAGACCACGTCAGACGAGCGCTCGGTCTGCGAACGCCCGCGATGGAATCGCCCGCCATCGTGGTCCGCGCGGACGCGGTGGGCCCGGCGGGTGAGTGCGACGACGCCGCCGGCACCGGCCGGCGTGTGGCGCTGGCGAAGGCGCCCGTGTTCGGTGCCGCAGGTCTCGGTGGTGGCGAGGACGATCGGACGTCGCTGTACGCACTTGGCTTTCGCGAAGGCGCTCGCTACCTGGCGCGGGACGGCCAGGGCCCCAAACTTCCCGGACTCGACTCGTCGCTCCTTCCGCAGATCCGGCTGACGCACATCGTTGCGCCGCCACGTGCATTCATGGACGAACTGCCGCTGCGGTTCATGCGAATCGGCGGCTTGACGCTGGCCTCGATTCCAGGCGAGGCCAGCACGGCGGTCGGGGTCGATGTCAGGCGCCGGCTGCGGCACGACCTTGCGCCGGTGGCGATCATCGGTCTGGCGAACGAGTACAGCAGCTATGTCGCGTCCGCCGACGAATACGGTGCGCAAGACTACATGGCGGCTTCGACGATCTGGGGACCGTTCGAAGCGACCGTGCTGGCCTGCCGGCTCCAGCAGCTGGCCGATGCGAGGGACGGGCCGATCAGCGAGTCAGCGACGATCTCCGCCGGAGGTCGGACTTACTCCCCCGGAGCGCCGCCGCTTCTCGACTTCGGTCCGCTTGCCGTCGGCGAAGCGCGCGCTGCACCGGAAGAGGAGCTCGAGCACGTCCTCCTCACCAAGGATGGAGCGCCCGCAAGGACCCTTCACTCCGTGCTGTGGCAGGAGCAGGTCGTGCCTCCCGATGTCTTCAAGGCGGCACAACGTCGAACCATCCAGATTCAGATCCGGCGCGACGGCGTCTGGACTGCGCGGACGGTTCCTGTTCGAACGTCCGTGCGAGGCGACGGTGTCGACGCCGCTCGCGTTGCCCAGGTTGTCGACGACGACTCGGGGACCGGATTCCTGAGCCTGCTGCGACAGTCGCCGGCGCTGGACGGGACATGGGGGCAAACGTTGGATTGGCAGACGTTCTGGGTCGCACCCGTGCTGTCGGAAGACCCGCTGCCGCCCGGTCCTTATCGTTTCGAGGTGAGGACGCAGGACTTCAATGGCGTCGTCAGCATCTGTCACTCGGCGGAATTCCAGTGGACGCCGGATTCCGTTCAGACTCGACCCGCCGCCCTGAACTGCGTTCCGTCGTTGCGCTGACGTCCTGGCGCGAAGCGACGTGTCGATGGGGCATGCATGATGAAGATGCCTGCCCCACTCACCTTCCGCCTAGGGCCAACTCGCGTTCTGCAGGACGACTCGATACCCGTCCGGGTCTGCAAATGTCCTGCCGCGGGCCGACCAGTACGGGTTCGACGATGCGACCTCGAGAAACCCGACGGCGACGAGGAGCGCGCACCTGTGCTGCCATTCGTGCACGGACGGCAGATACAGAACGACTAGATCCTCGGCAGAGGGACCGGGCGCAGCGTCTCCGACACGCTTCACGGTGAACTCGAAGTGGTACGGCGCCTCTGCGTCACCGACCATCGCACCGTCGAACCCCTCGTGATCTGCGAACGTCGCCAACACCTTCCAGCCGATCCCGTCGCAATACATGCGCACGGACCTGGCGAGATCGGTCACCGGACGGGCGATTCTCAGGTGCTGGAGCACCGGCCGCGCAGTGACGTCGGCGGCCATGGGGCGTGGCGTGCCCGTCGCACGCAAGCCGCCGAGGCGCTTGGCAAAGACGATGCTGCTGTAGCCGACCGGATGGTCGGTGACCTCGGCTCGGCGCACATAGCCGTGCCTTTCATAGAAGCGCGGCGACTGGAAGCTGTGCGAGGCCAGCAGCACGACGGTGCAGCCCTTCGCCTCCGCGTGGTCCTCGGCTGCCAGCAACAGCGCGCTGCCCAGCCCGCGCGCGCGCAGCGGTTCGCTTACCCAGAGGTGCGAAACGTAGCAGCAACCGGCCCAGGTGTAGCCGGAAATGCCGGCGACGATGGCGCCAGCGGCGTCGCGCCGTGTCGCCGCGAAGCGCTCGCCGTCGTCGCGCGACGTGGCACTGGCGTTGAACTCGTAGATGCGATCACCGAGGAACCGATCGATCGCGCCCGATTCGTCGGCATGAACCTCGATGGCGATCGGGTGCGGCGCGGACATCGGGCGTCAGGTCGGTGCTGCGCGGCGGTCGAACGCAAGCTGCGCGAGCGCCTGGATCTTCTCGATCTCTGCCGCCGCGCGCGCGAGGAAGATGCGAAAGATCGAGTCGACGAGCAGGTCGTCGCCGCGCGGCTTCGAATCGAAGAACGCGAGGTGCCCGAGCATCCGGCCGTCGCTGGCCACGATCGGCAGCCCCAGGAACGATTCGACGCCCTTCTCGCGCGGGAACATGCGCGAGACGCCCTCCGGATGAAAGCATGCCCTGCCCTCGCCGACGACCTCGGCGCAGGGCGTGCCGTCGAGCGCGTACTCGAAGTTGGCGGTGTGTCCTTGCGACTTCGACCACACGGCGAGCGTGCGCACGCGCGTCACCGGCTCGTCGGCGCATTCGGTGACGAACACGCGGTCGACCTCGAGCGCACGCGCGAAGTGGCGCACCATCGCGCGGAAGAATTCGTCGCCGAACGCGCCCGCGGTGCCTTCGGCGACGGCATCGAGGACAGTCTGCACGCGCTTGAGCCGGGTCACGTCCGTGTCGAGACCGACCAGCCGGTACGGGCTCCCGTGCTCGTCGCGCAGCGCGATGCCGCGCGAAAGCACGTTGCGAACGCTGCCGTCGCGGTGGAGCAGCCGCAACTCGTGCTCGAACCGCGCTTCGGTCCCGGCGAGATGGCGTGCGATGGCGGCGTCGACCGCAGCGCGGTCATCGGGATGGACGCGCTCGCGCCATGCCACCCGGTCGTGCCCGATGTCGGCGGGGACGAATCCGAGCATGCCCAACCAGCGCGGCGAAAACTCCATCGTGCCGGTCTTCAGATCGCACTCCCAAAGGCCGTCCTGGCTGCCGCGCAGCACGAGGAGAGTGCGCTCCTCGGCGGCCCGGCGCTCGGCATCGGCAGTGCTGCGCGCCGCATCGCTCAGCGCGGCGGCGGCGCGGTGCGTTTCCGATCGCTCTTCGGACAACGCCAGCTTCCGAGCGAGCGCGCCGCGCTCGGCCTGCAGCTGCTGCCGCGTCGACCACAGCAGCCAGCCGACGCATGCCAGCGCCGCGACCAGCGCCGCCGGGCCTGGGCGCAGCCACAGCCAGAGCAGCGTCCCGAGCAGGCCGAGCAGCGAGGCGACAGTCATCGGGTGAACGAACATGTGCTCTCCTACGCCTCGGCCAGCGGCAGGTCGAAGCTGATCCGCGTGCCCTGGTGCTCGGTGCTGTCGATCGAGAGCGTGCCCTCGTGCAGATCGACGATGCGCCGCGCGATCGCGAGCCCGAGCCCGCCGTGTCCGCTCGTGCGTTTCGCGGCGCCGATCCGCTCGGCGCGGTAATAGCGGTCGAAGATGCCCGGCAGGTCGGCGGCGGCGATGCCTTCGCCGGTGTCGCTGACGACGAGCCGTGCCCGGCCCCGGCATGGCGACGCGTCGACCGTCACCGAGCCGCCGGCAGGGGTGTGCCGCAACGCGTTCTCGACCAGGTTGTCGAGGACCCGCTCGACGAGTCCGATGTCGGCAACGACGCGCAGCGGCGCCGCCGCCGGTGCCGCGCCGACCAGCGACTGGAGACGAACGCCGCGCCGCGCCGCGTCGTCGGCAAACTTCTGCAAGACGTCGTGCGCCAGCTCGGCGATCGGGAACTCCTCGCGTTCTGCGCACGCGTCGCCGGACTCGAGCCGCGTCAGCTCGAACAGATCGGCGACGAGACGGCCGAGGCGCTCGCTCTGGCGAGCCGCGGTCTGCAGATACGTGCGCGCCTCGGCACTGTCGAGCGACGCCTGGCCGAGCAACAGCAGCTCGAGATAGCCCTGGATCGAGGCGAGCGGCGTGCGCAGGTCGTGCGACACGTTGGCGAGGAGGTCGCGCTGCTCGCGTTCGTTGCCGGCGAGCGCGGCGGCCTGCGCCGTCAGCCGGTCGGCCATCGTCTCGACCGTCGTCGCGACCGGGGCGAGGTCGCTGCCCGCCGCACCGGCGGCAGCCAGGCGAAGCGCGAGCACGTCGCCGGTCTGCACGAAGGCATCGGCCGCGCGGCGCAAGCGCCGCACACGCGCTGCGAACACGGCCTGCATCACCGCCGCCGTGACTGCGGCGATGACGGCAGCCCCGAGCAGGAGCCAGCCGATCGCGTTGGCGTCGAGCTCAGCCACGCCGCTCCGCGAACCTGTAGCCGACGCCCCAGACCGTCTGGATGAAGTCCGGGTTGGCAGGGTCGCGCTCGATCTTGTTGCGCAGGCGATTGATGTGCGAGTTCACGGTGTGCTCGTAGCCGCTGTGGCTGTAGCCCCAGACCTGGTCGAGCAGCTGGGCCCGCGTGAACACGCGACCGGGGCTGCGCGCGAAGTACACGAGGAGCTCGAACTCCTTGGCCGTCAGCTCGACCGGACGGCCTGCAACCGACGCCTGGTGGCGATCGACGTCGATCGAAAGCCCCTCGACCTCGATCCGCGCCGACGCCGGCGACGCCGCCGCGGTCGCCTTGGCCGCAGCGAGCTGCTCGGCGCGGCGGAACACGCCCTTCACGCGGGCGGCGAGCTCGAGCATGCTGAACGGCTTGGTGAGGTAGTCGTCGGCGCCGAGCTCGAGGCCGAGCACACGGTCGAGCTCGGACGATTTCGCGGTCAGCATCAGGATCGCGGTCTGCACGTCGGCGGCGCGCAGACGGCGGCAGATCTGCAGGCCATCGAGCCGCGGCAGCATGAGATCGAGGATGACGAGGTCGTAGCGCCCGGCCTCCGCCTCGGCGAGACCGGCGACGCCGTCGTCGACGAGCCGGCACTCGCAGTCGAGCTCGCGCAGCTGCAACGTGATCAGGCGGCCGACGTCGGGGTCGTCCTCGATGACGAGAACGCGTCGCGTCACGCTGTGCCCTCCACACCGCCCTCGTCGCCGTCGGCGAGCGACCACGCGCGAAACGTGCCGAGTGCGAGGTGGCGCGCCAGCGTCGACGCGAAGTCGAATCCGGAGTCGACGTCGAGCGCCGCCGGCACTGCGAAGGCCAGCGGCCGGCCTGCGGCGAGCTCGCGCAGGAACCGATCCTCGCCGGCGCCGAGGACACGGAACTCGACCGCGAAGTCCTGCCGCGCGACGAGCGCGTGCACGCCGCCGTCGGCGAGTGAAACCGTGGCGACGGCGTCGTCGCCGGCGGCCTGGTTCGCGCGCCAGATGGCCAGCACCGGAAACGGCGACGCGACGAAGCGGGTCGCGAGCTGGAGATGCAGGCGGATCCGCGTCTGCGCTTCGGCAGCGACGCCGGCGAGCGCGGCGACGTCGAGCGTCTGCTCGTCGGCCTCGTGGTAGACCTCGTGCACGGCCCATTCGAGCGCGGCAACGTCGGCGAGGTACGGCAACGCCGCGAGCGACTCGTGCCGGCCGACGAACGCCGGCAGCAGCGAACCGAACGCGTGCAGGTCGGCCGAGGTCGAGGGGTGCCTGGCGATGTAGGCACGCGCGAGCTGGCGGAAGAAGTCGTCGCCGACCAGCCGTGCCGTCACCGGATAGACGGCGGCGAGCGCCGCAGCGAGGCCGGCGACGTGGTTGTTGCGGTAGACGTGGAGGCGCCGCTCGGCCGCGATGCCGTTCGCATCGCGCAGCAGCGCAGTGACCCGCGCGCCGCCGCCGCGTCGCAGCGCGTCGGCGACGAGCGCCTGCGTCTCAAGCAGCGAGAGCATCGTCGACCTCGAACGACGGCGCGCGCTCGAACGCGGCGAGAAGTGCGTCGGCCTTCCGCGCCTCGCCGACCAGCACCGCGAGCGGCGGCAGATCGTTGTCCCACTCGACGAGCGTCGGCACGGCGCCGAACCGCCGCAGCGCCAGCGCGTACAGCGCCCACACCTCGGCGCAGACCGGCTCGCTGTGGCTGTCGATCAGGATCTCGCCGCCCGGAACCGGCCGCCGCACGTGGCCGGCGAGGTGCAGCTCGAAGACGGCGTCGCGCGGGATGCGCTCGATGTAGTCGGCAGCGTCGAACCCGTGATTGCGGGCGCTGACGTAGACGTTGTTGACGTCGAGCAGCAGCCCGCAGCCGGTCTGCCGCACGACCGCGGCGAGAAACTCCGGCTCCGGGATCGTCGAATGCGCGTATTCGAAGTAGCTCGACACGTTCTCGATCAGGATCGTCCGCCCGAGCCGCTCCTGCACGGCGTCGACGCGGCGGACGACGTGCGCCAGCGCTTCGGCCGTGAGCGGAAGCGGCAACAGGTCGTGCAGGTGCGTGCCGCGGTGCGACGTCCAGCACAGGTGCTCGGACACGAACGCCGGCCGGAAGCGCGCGACGAGCTCGGCGAGACGCTGCAGGTGCGCGTCGTCGAGCGGATCGGTCGAGCCGATCGAAAGCCCGACGCCGTGCAGGCTCAAGGCATGGTCGCGGCGGGCGCGGCCGAGGACGTGCAGCGGCAGGCCGCCGCGGCCGAAGTAGTTCTCGGCGTGCACTTCGACGAAACCGACGTCGGGGTCGGCCTCGAGGAACTCGCGGCAGTGCTCGGCGCGCAGACCGATCCCGGCGCAGAGCGCCAACGCCGGGCGGGGCAGCCAGTGCGATCGGGACAACGGCATCGGCGATCTCCTGCAGGCAGTCTACGAAGCGGGCCAGGCTCGGGAAGCGCCGTGATCGAAATGTGAAGACTCGGCCGGCGTCGCTCAGGCGACGCGGTTGCGGTCGCGGGTCCGGGCCCTGAAGCCGCCGCCGGCGAGCTGCACCGTCGCGATCGTGACGCACATCGTCGCGAACGCGAGCCACGCGTACGGCTGACCGAGCGGCATGCCGACCAGGATCAGGCCGTCGTTGCCGCCCGGCAGCAGCAGGCTGCCCCAACCCATGAGCATGCCGCCGGCCAGGCAACGCGCGAGCTGGGTCGTCGAAAGCGCCGTGCTGCGGAAGCGGCCGGCGGTCCAGCCGCCGAGCGCGGCGCCGGCGAGGAGCGCGACGGCGAGCGTCGCACGTGCGCCGACGCTCGCCGTCATGCCACGCGCGAGCTCGGCGAGGACGTCGGTGTACGCCCAGCCGCCGACGAGGAGCAGCAGGACGACGAAGGTGATGCCGATGACGGTCGTCGCGGCATGCGGCGACCAGACGCAGGCAGCGACGCGTTCGTGCCAGCGCGCTGCCGCCGCGCGCCGGGCGCTGCGCCAGCCGCCCACCGTGCGCCAGAGCGCGAACGCGACGAACGGCAGCACGAGCCACGCCGCCGAGCGGAGCACCGGCGACGCCTGCGCGAGCCTGGCCGGCGCCGCAGCAGCGAGCAGGGGACCGACGGTGAGGCAGCCGAGGTAGAAGCCGAGCGGCGTCAGCACGTACGCCCACTCGCCGGAGCCGAAGCGCGCGATCGCGCCGAACACGCACGCGCCGTTGACGTAGGCGCCGAGGCCGAGCAGTGCGCCGCCGATCACGGTCCACGCACTGACCGCATAGCCCGTCGGCATCTTCGGCAGCAGTTGCAGCGTCTCGGCGACGACGAGCCCGCCGGCGACCCAGACCGCGGCCTCGACGAGGCTGTGCAGGCGACGGAACGAGCGATCGCTGATCACCTCGTCGACGGCGGCGACGGTGCACGTCGCGCCGCGCTGGATCGCGTAGCCCATGACGCCGGCGCACAGCACGGCGACGACGAAGGCGACGCTGCTGACGACGATCGGCATCGTGCGCTCCGGACGCGCTCAGACGTGCTCGATCACGCCTTCGATCGGATCGGCAGGCGCTGTCCAGGGCGCGCGCTGGATCATCCGCATCGTGTCGGCGTGGCCCGCGTCGCGGCGGACGCGGATGCCCTGCGCCGTGAAGTCGATGTCCTTGGTGTGATCCTCGCTCGCCACCCGCGGCGCGAGCAGGTGGGCGACGTGCATCTGCGTGCCGCAGCCCCACGAGACGAGCTCCCTGACCTTGGCGTCGTGCTGCTTCGCCGCGGGCAGCTCCTTCGTCAGCTCGCGGATCACGTGGCGCAGGCGATGGATCTGCTTCTGCCGGGCGATGTGGCTGTCGGCGCGGCTCGCGAACTGGATGTCCTTCTGCCGCGACATCACTTCCCAGATCGACGTCGGCTCGGCGGCCTTCTGGTGCCAGACGTTGACCGCGAAGATCAGCGAGTCGCGGCGCGGCTTGTCGTCGAGCACCGCCTCGATCGGCGTGTTCGAGTAGATGCCGCCATCCCAGTACGGCTCGCCGTCGATGCGGATCGCGCCGAACGCCGGCGGCAACGCCCCGGATGCCATCACGTGGTCGACGCCGAGCGGCTCGTTGCGCGAGTCGAAGTAGCGCATCTGGCCGCTGCAGACGTTGACGGCGCCGACGGTCAGGCGTGTCCTGCAGTCGCACAGGTACTCCCAGTCGACCAGCCCGTTCAACGTCTCGCGAAGCGGCGCCGTGCTGTAGTACGACGCCTGCTCGACCGTCGCCTCCGCGCGCGTTCCGCGCCACGCAGCGAGGTTGGGCGTGAAGAACGAAGGGATGCCGCGCATCACGGTCGTCATCGTGCCGAGCATCGCGCCGATGCCGAACGGGTCGATCGCCGCGCCGACGACCGCCTGTTGCTCGACCTGTTGCCAGAACGCGTTCAGGCGCTCGAGCCGATGCTCGGGTCGGTTGCCGCAGACGAGCGCTGCGTTGATGGCACCGATCGACGTGCCGATCACCCAGTCGGGCTCGATGCCGGCCTCGTGCAGCGCCTGGTAGACGCCGACCTGGTACGCGCCGAGCGCGCCGCCGCCTTGCAGGACGAGGACCACCTGACCCGGGAGCGCCCGCTTCCCGGAAGCCGGGGCGGGCCCGGGCGCCGAGGCGGCTGCATCGCCGCGCCGCTGTCGTGTCGCGGCTGAGATGCTGGTCCTGGTGCGGGTGGTCGTCGTCATGGTGTCTCTCCTTCGCATGCTGCCGTCGTCAGTGCTGCGTCCAGCCACCGTCCATCGCGATCGCGCTCGCCGTCATCGACGCCGCGTGCTCGGAAGCGAGGAACACCGCGAGCGCAGCGAGCTCGTCGACGCGGACGAAGTCCTTCCTCGCCTGGTGGACGAGCAGCACGTCGCGCACGACGTCGGCCTCCGAGATGCCGTGCGCCTTCGCCTGGCCGGCGATCTGCCGGTCGACCAGCGGCGTCTTCACGTAGCCGGGGCAGATCGTGTTCGAGGTGATGCCGAACTCGGCGACCTCGAGCGCGATCGTCTTCGAGAGGCCGATCAGCCCGTGCTTGGCGGCGACGTACGCCGACTTGAACGGCGACGCGGTGAGGCCGTGCGCCGACGCGACGTTGACGATGCGTCCGAAGCGGCGCGCCTTCATCCCCGGCACGACGGCGCGGCTCAGGTGGAACGCCGAAGAGAGATTGATCGCGAGGATCGCATCCCACTTCTCGACCGGAAACTCCTCGATCGGCGCGACGTGCTGGATGCCGGCGTTGTTGACGACGATGTCGACCTTGCCGAACGCGCGCTCCGCGTCGGCGGCCATGGCGCGGATCTGGTCGGGCTTGCTCATGTCCGCGTTCGAGTAGCGGACCTTGACGCGGCACGTGCGCTCGATCCCGGCGCGCGTGAACTCGATCTCGTCGGCGTCGCCGAAGCCGTTGAGCATGACGTCTGCGCCCTGCTCGGCGAACGCGCGCGCGATGCCGAGGCCGATGCCGCTCGTCGAGCCGGTGACGATCGCTGATTTCTGCTTGAGCATGGGAACTCCTGGTGTGCCTGAAGCTCAGCGGCGCGCGTCGACCGCACCGAACCAGCGGCCGATCGCCCGGTCGAGCGAGAGAGCGCCGGGGCCGTGCAGCAGCGTCACGGCGAGCAACAGACCCCAGAGCTGGTGATCCTTGAGCCCGGCGGCGCCGAGGTCCGGATACGAGACGGCGGCGACGATGTTGAACACGAAGAGCACGAACGCCGCGAAGCGCGTGCCGAGGCCGAGCACCAGCAGCACCGGAAAGGCGAGCTCGACGCCGGTGCCGAGCCAGGCCGCGAGCTCGGGCGGCAGCAGCGGCACGGCGTACTCGTTCTCGAACAGCGACAGCGTGCTCTGCCAGCTCGCGATCTTCGTCAATCCGGACTGGAAGAAGACGGAAGCGACGTAGAGCCGGACGGCGAGGTCGGCGAGCGGCGCGCCGCGGCCGAGCGCGCGGCCGGTGCGCGCTGCGAGCGCGATCGCGCGGGACACGACGCTGCCGTTCTGGCTGCGCGCCGGCTGGACGGCGATGGTGGCGTGGGTCATCGAAGTTCTCCTCCTCGCGGCCCGAGGGCCGGTGGGTGCGGCCGAAAGCCGTCGCTTCCGGCCGCGGGTTGGTCGTCAGCCCTTCTTCAGCGCAGCGGCACCGCCGTGCACGTTCTCGGGCTTGTTGGTCACCTTGCCGCCGGCGATCCTTTCGCACGTCCCGGTGGGAACGAGGATCCAGGCTTCCGAATCGCGGTCGACCGTCGCCGTGCCGGCGCACGCGCTCTTGCTCGTGCCGCAGTCGTTCTTGCCGGCCTTGACGATGCCGGCGCACTTCTCGGTTTCGCCCTTCGCGGCGAGTGCCGCGGTGCTGGCGGCGGCGAGTCCGATCGCGATCAGGCCGGCGACGGCGCTGTGGATGGCGGCGTGAGAGGTGGCGTTGCCCATGGTGCGTTCTCCTGAAGGTGGTGGTGGTGCCGGAACGGCCGTGCAAGCGACGACCTTTCCTGGAGCGGCAGTTTCGAGGGGCCGACTCACGCGCGCTTCAACGAATGCTCACGTTTCGATCACGTGTTTGTCGCTCGATCGATGGCGCCGAGGACACTCGGCTTTTTGCGGCAGCCGCGTCGCGCCCTGCGCGATCGAGGACGACGAGCGCGTGACGCGCCATGCCGTCGGTCCAGAGCTGGCAAACCTTCCAGCCGGCGGTGCCGGCGAGCAGCTCGACGCGGGCGATCGAGCAGCCGAGCGCTGACCGCGACGCTGCCCTCGCGGCGAGCGAGCCGGCAGAGTCCACCGCGACGACGACGAGCGCATCGTCGTCGTGCCGGGCAGCGGCGCCGCGCAGCAGCGCGCCGAGGCCGTCGGCACCGCGCGCGGCGACGAGGTCGCGAGGAAGATAGACGAGGCGGCGTTGCGGGCGCTGCGCGTCGCGAACGCGCGAGGGCGCGTCGGCATCGGCGCCGTCGGCTCCGGCCATTGCGGGTGCGGCGCCCGATGGGGGCAGCGCAGCGCTCAGCAGCGCCGCCTGCCGCCCTGCCCCGATCGCGGAGACGACGGTTCCTGCGCCCGCCGCGGCGGCGATGTGCCCGGCGCAACGTGCGAGCAGCAGCAATTCCGGGTCGCTCGCAGCCGCACGGTCGGCGACAGGCGCGATCGGATCCGAGAACGCTTCGTCATCGACGCTGCGCTCTTCGAACGGAGGCGCGCGGCGGCGATCGCCGCCGCCGTTTCGCGGGAAAACAGGCGCGCGCGGCGCGGCGCTTCGGACACCCGAGACGACGGCGCTCACGTCGAGCCCCGCTGGCGCGCCCGGCTCACCGACCGCGCACCGACGCCGCGATCGATTGCACGACGCTGGTGGCCATCGCGAACTGCTGGTCGCGGTCGGCGATGCCGTGGCGGCGCGCGATCCACGCGAAATCGGTCCAGGCGACCCAGACGCTGCCGTCGCCTTCCTGCACGACGAGCACGCGAACCGGCCAGTCGAGCCCCGAATACGGGTTCGAGGTGAGGAACTGCGCGCCGAGCGGCGGGTTCCCGAAGACGAGCAGCGTCTGCGGTCGAAGCGCGATGCCTGCGCCGGACGCGAGCCTGGCCTGGTCGACCTCCTGGAAGAAGGTGATGCCCTTGGCGGCGATGTCCTGACGCAGGCGGACGACGGTCTCGTCGAGCGGATACGCGCTGCGGACGCGGACGAGGCCATCGGCACCGACCGCGTCGTCCGGCGCAGGTGCCTGCGCTTCGGCGACGGTCGTCAGCACGAGGAGAAGCACGCCGATGCACAACGCGGTCAGGCACTGCTTGAGAAAGTTCAGCATGGTGGGACTCCTGTCGAGGGTCGCCACGCAGGCCGGCGCCGGCCGGCCGGCGCAGCTACATCATGTGCTCGTCCATCTTGGCGGCGCCCGGGAACAGGTCGACGGAGATCAGCACCGCCTTCGTCGTTCCCGTGTTCTTCCACCAGTGCGACGTGCCGTTCTTCTCCGGCGCGATGTCGCCGGCGCGGTGCACGATCGGCACGGCGCAGCTGCTCGCGTACTCGACGACCTCGCCCGAGACGACGTAGATCATCGCGGGCCGCTCGTTGTGGCTGTGCCAGGGAACGATGCCGCCGGGTTGCATCTCGAGCTGGCGCAGGCGGAACTGGCGGCCCTGCAGCGCGAGCGGCTCCCTGGCGAGGTCGGTCGACGCGCGGACGACGTCGGTGACGCCGACGGGCATCGTCGGCCCCGGCGGCTGGCCCTTGCCGTCGGCGACGCGCTGGTCGGCGGGACATTCGCCGGCGAACGCCGCACCGGCGATGCCGAGCGCAGCGACGACGGCCGCGGCGAGGATGTAGCGAGGCCAGACGGGGCGATAGAGGCGGATGACGTTCATGGTCGGATCTCCTGTGATCGTGGTTCGAGGGATGGGCGACTCGATCGCGCATGCGCCTCGTCGCTCCGGACGCGACTGTGGGCGCGTGCATTCACGCTACGATCAACGAAAGGTCACGTCTTCGTCACTTGCGAAGCCAGTGCCTGCGGGGGAGGTGGATGGATCAGGAAGGTCCGGAAGCGCAGCAGCTGCGCAGCGACCTCATCGCCAACGTCTCGCACGACTTGCGCATGCCGCTGGTCGCGATGCGAGGCTACCTCGAGCTGCTCGCGACTCGAGGCGAGCAGCTCGGCGCGGACGAGCGCCGGCGCTGCGTCGCCGTCGCGCTGCGCCAGTGCGAGCACCTCGGCCGCCTCGTCGACGAGCTCTTCGAGCTCGCGCGACTCGACGGGCTGGAGCTCGCGCTCGCGCGCGAGCGCTTCGCGATCGCCGAGCTGGCGAGCGACGTCGTGCAGAAGTTCGCGCTCGTCGCCGACGGACAGCGCGTCGAGCTCGTGGTCGCTGCCGATGGGCAGCTTCCGCTCGTCGACGCGAACCTCGGTCTGATCGAGCGCGTTCTCGACAATCTGATCGACAACGCGCTGCAGCACACGCCGGCCGGTGGATCGGTTCGCATCGCGCTCGACGCGGCAAGCGGCAACGCGGCAGTGCGCGTGCGCGTCAGCGACACGGGCAGCGGAATCGCCGCAGCGGATCTGCCGCATGTCTTCGACCGCCATTGGCGCGGACCCGCATCGGCGCGTCGCGCCGGCGCCGGCGGCCTCGGCCTCGCCATCGCGCAGCGGATCGTTGCGCTGCACGGTGGCCGTCTCGAAGTCGAGAGCGACCTCGCACGCGGGACGTGCTTCAGCTTCTCGCTGCCGGCAGCAGCGGTCGTCCCCGCAGGGCGCGGCTGACGAGACGGCAAGCCTGCGCACGGGCCGCCGCGGTTGCGGCCCGCCTCGACGCAGCGGCGGAGATCATCGGACGACCGTTCAGGGACGGCAAGCGCGAACGGGTGATCGGGGCGCGGCAGCCGCGGTGACGTCGCTCTCTACCGGTACAGCACGAACTTCGACAGCGTGTTCGTACCGGCCCTTCGGAGCGAGCGGGAAGCGACGCAGTGGGCCGGACCATGGAGCCGATGCTTTTGTGGGCGAAGTGACTGCAGTCAGGAGACTGACATCGGAGCATTTCGGATCCGGCCGTGCCGGCTTGCATAGTTGGCGGTTGTCGAATGCGCGCAGCCGTGCTTCTCCCCGATCGCGCGGAGGGGTAGCTGCCCGGTCTGATAGTCGCGCTCGACCGCCAACCAGTCGATCGCCATGTTGCGCGTTCGACGCCGTCGGCCATGACCGGCATCTGTGGCGAGTTCCCCGCAGATCATCATCTCGTCACTGCAGTCGGGCGTGCTGCGCAGCGAACGCCGCGGCCTCATCGGCCGTCTCGAATACATGTGCGGCCGAACGTCGGGCGGACAATTCAGCACCGAGCTTCAGGCGCATGAACGCGCTGGTCGTGTATCGGACCGCGGTGCTGTAGTACTTCGTCTGCAGCGCGCTGACCATCTCGAAATACGCGTCGCTCAGGGTCTCGTCGAGTTGGAACCCGTCGTAGTTGACGACCAGCGCGACCTTGTGCCCGATGTGCTGGCACAGCGCCTCGAACACACGGCGGACGCTTTCGATGTCGTCCGCGCTGCGAATCGACATGCCCTCGAAATTGGCGAACAGCGTTTTGCGCTCGACGTCGTAACTCAGGCGGTCGGAAAGCTGCAGATCGAGCAGTGCAGCGAAGAGCTGCATCGGCCGCGGTTGGCAGATGCGGGGATCCATGTGCCGCAGCTCGCCCACGGCCGGGACGATGGGCCGGAAGGCCATCTGGCCGAGGATGTCGCGCTCCAGATCGATCCCGGGGGCGATCTCGACGAGGCGAAGACCCTCCGTCTCCAGCGCGAACACGCAGCGCTCGGTGACGTAAAGCACCTGCTGCTTCTTCTCGGCCGCCAGAGGCCCGCTGAAGGTCACCTGCTGGACCGACTCCACGAACTTGCGCTGTCGCCCCTCGGCGGCGATGCGGACGCGGCCGTCCTCGATCGCAACCTCCAGTCGATCGGCGGTGAAGGTTCCCGCGAAGACCAGCTTGCGCGCGTTCTGGCTGATGTTGATGAATCCGCCTGAACCGGCCAGGCGCGAGCCGAAGCGGCTGACATTCACGTTGCCGAGCCGATCCACCTCGGCCATCCCGAGGCAGGCCAGATCGATCCCGCCTCCGTCGTAGAAGTCGAACTGCTGGTTCTGGTGCAGGAGGGCCTGCGTGTTGACGGCTGCGCCGAAGTCCAGGCCGCCCTGTGGCATGCCGCCGATCACGCCCGGTTCGGCGGTGAGCGTCAGGTGGTCGAGCACCCGCTCTTCACCAGCCACCGCCGAGACGACCTCCGGCACGCCGATGCCGAGGTTGACGACACCCCCCAGCGGCAGCTCGAAGGCGCAACGGCGAGCGATCAACTTGCGCTCGTCAAGCGGCGCCGGTGCAATGCGGTCCACCGGTATGCGCACTTCACCGGAGAAAGCGGCGTTGTACGTCGTGGCGTAGGTCTGCTGGTGTTCGTCACCTGCGGCCAGCACGACGCAGTCCACCAGTACGCCGGGGACCACCACCTGGCGCGGATCGAGCGAACCGGCGGCGGCGATGCGCTCCACCTGCACGATGACCAGGCCATTGGCGTTGTGCGCCGCCATCGCCGAGGCCTGCGCGTCGAGCACCAGAGCCTCTCGCTCCATGCTGATGTTGCCCGCCGGATCCGCTGTGGTGCCGCGGATCAGCGCAACATTGATAGCGGGTGCCTTGTAGAACAGCCACTCCTCTCCGTCGATTTCCATCACGCGCACGAGCGCCTCGGTGGTCGCGTCATTGATCCGCCCGCCGGCTTGGCGCGGATCGACGAACGTCCCCAGACCTACTTTGCTCAAGGTCCCGGCGCGGTGCGCTGCCGCGTCGCGGTACAGGTTGGCGATGATCCCGAGCGGCAGGTTGTAGGCTTCGATGCGATTGGCGGTCGCGAGTGCCGCGAGCTTGGGGACGAGCGCCCAGTGGCCGCCGACCGCCCGGCGAATCAGGCCCTCGTGAGCGAGCCGGTTCAGTCCTCGCTCCTTGCCGTCCCCGGGGGCTGCGGCGAACACGAGGCCAAGCCCTCGAGGGCTTGCCGTGTCCAAAAAGCGCCGCTCGAGCGCCGCGATCAACGCCTCGGGCGTGCCGATTCCGACGAATCCCGAGCAAGTGACGACGTCGCCATCGCGGATCAGCGCAACGGCCGCGTCGGCGCTGGTGATCTTGTCGCGGATCATCTGATCTCCTGCTTCATTGGGCGCTGGCTATCAGTCGCGCTTCTTGAGCCAGTCGACGATGCCCTTGCCAAGCACGCCCTGCGACTTGCCGCTGACGAACACGCCGACATGGCCGCCGTCCAGGCCGATCTCGGTGTAGTCCTTGCTGCTCACGGCGAAGCGCAGCGCCTGCGTCGTCTTCGGCGGGATGACGTGGTCGTCCTTCGCGAACACGTTGAGCACCGGCATCTTGATGTCTTTGAGGTTGACCCTGCGCCCGCCGAGCCGAAACTCGCCGCGGATCAGCTCGTTGTTCTTGTAGAGGTTGATCAGGAGTTGCTTCGCGGCTTCGCGATTCGCCGCTCCTGAAGGTGTCGGTCGGAGGCCGTGCGAAGCATGCGGCGCTGGGCCTCGATGAACTCGTCGGAGCGATGCGCTTCCATCAGCGTGTCGTTGGCGACCGCGAGCCATTGGTCGGTCAGGCCGCGCCAGGTCGCGCCGACAGCGGCTTGCGGCTTTGAACCCAGCGTCTTCGTGAAGCGCTGCAACGCGAGGTTCCACGCCCTTTGCACGACTGCCTGATAGGCGGCCACGGCCTTGTCGCGTTGCAGCGTCAGCTTCTGCAGCTCGAGCAGCTGGCGGTCGAGATCAAAGAGCACGGCATAGCGCGGGCCTTCCAGCACGCGCTGCAGTACCGCGTCGAGCACCCCGGGGCCGGCACCGGCACCATGAGCCCAAGCGGCCGGAGCAAACATCTCGCGCAGCTTGTCCGCGCCCGGCAACTCGCCCTGAGCGGCCTCCTTGGCGAAGTCGGTCCACTTGGCCACCGACTCCTGCCAGGTGTCGCGCAACTCGTTGAACTGCTCGACGAGGGGCGTCGCCTCCGGCGCTCGTTGCGTGCCGTCCTTGTCGGCGGGACCCCCTGAAAGGAAGGTTTTCCACATCGCCTGCTGGGCATCGAGCCACTGCTCGCCGAAGGCCCGACTCTGTTCATTCATGGAATACCACCACCTGGCGGATCGCCTTGCCTTCGTGCAGCAGGTCGAATCCTTCGTTGATCTGGTCGAGCGTCAGCCGTCCGCTCATCAGACGGTCGACGGGCATGCGCCCGCTCTGGTACAGCGCCACGTAGCGCGGCAGGTCGCGGGTGGGCACGCAGGTGCCGATGTAGCTGCCCTTCACCGTGCGCTCCTCGGCGACGAGGTTGACCACCGGCAGCGCGAAGGTCGCCTGCGGCGGCGGCAGCCCGGCTGTGACAGTCGTACCACCACGCCGCGTGATTCGGTAAGCGGTCTCGAACGCGCGGATCGATCCCGCGAATTCGAACACGTGGTCGAGGCCGCCCTGCGTGGCGGCACGGACCTTCTCGACGCACTCGGGATCGGCGCCGTCGAAGGCCAGCGTCGCGCCGACCGCGAGCGCCATCTCGCGCTTCTCGGGCGACAGGTCGATGGCGACGACTTCCCGCGCACCGGCGGCCAAGGCACCGAGCACCGCAGCCAGCCCGACACCGCCGAGACCGACCACGGCGACGCTTTGCCCGGCGCGTACCTGTGCGGTGTTGACGACCGCGCCGACGCCGGTGAGGACGGCGCATCCGAACAGGGCCGCCTCGTCGAAGGGCAGCGCGGGATCGAGCTTGACGAGCGAGCGCCGCGAAACCACCGCATGCTCGGCGAACGCCGAGCAGCCGAGGTGATGGTTGATCGGTGTGCCGTCGGGCTGGGCGAGCCGCCGCGCTCCCGAGAGCAGCGTTCCGGCGCCGTTGGCCGCGGCACCCGGCTCACACAGGGCCGGCCTGCCCTCGCTGCACGGCATGCAGTGACCGCAGCTGGGTACGAAGACGAGCGCGACATGGTCGCCGACGGCGAGGTCGGTGACGCCCTCGCCGAGCTGCATCACCTCGCCGGCCGCTTCGTGGCCGATCGCCATGGGCACGGGCCGCGGGCGGTCGCCGTTGATCACCGACAGGTCGGAGTGACACAGGCCCGCAGCACGGATTCGCACCAGCACCTCGTCGCGCCCGGGAGGCGCGAGCTCGACCTCCTCGATCACGAGCGGCTTCGACTCACGGTACGGATGCGGCAGGCCGACCTGACGCAATACAGCCGCACGGGTCCTCATGCCGTCACCTCGCGAACGCGATTGCGGAGCTCCTCGACGAGGACGCGGCTGTTCTCGCTGTAGTCCACCGGCACGGTCACCAGGTGCACGCCACCTTCGGAGAACGCGGCTTCGAGCGTCGCGACCAAGGAGTCGGCCGTCTCGACGCGCCGGCCCTTCGCCCCGTAAGCCTCCGCGTACTTGACGAAGTCGGGGTTGCCGAACGCGAGGCCCCAGTCGGCGAAGTTGTCGACCGCCTGCTTCCACCGGATCATGCCGTAAGCATCGTCCTGGATGATCAGGACGACCAGATCGAGCTTCAGGCGGACCGCCGTCTCGAGCTCCTGCGAATTCATCATGAACCCGCCGTCGCCGCACACCGCCAGCACGCGCTTGCCCGGGTTCAGCATCGCGGCCATCATCGCCGAGGGTAGCCCGGCACCCATCGTCGCCAGGGCGTTGTCGAGCAGCAGCGCGTTCGCGTTGCGCGTGCGGTAGCAGCGCGCGAACCAGATCTTGTACATGCCGTTGTCGAGCGCGACGATGCCGTCGGCCGGCATCACCTTGCGCACGTCGCTGACGATGCGCTGCGGCGTCAGCGG
>Ga0068860_100001668_pt1 | contig 23750 bp, 20 predicted proteins | sample KBSSwiS32_FD_66597 | JGI IMG/M metagenome (GOLD analysis project Ga0068860, IMG submission 66597) | Switchgrass rhizosphere microbial communities from Kellogg Biological Station, Michigan, USA - KBS Switchgrass S3-2 | ecosystem: Host-associated > Plants > Roots > Rhizosphere > Soil ...
CAGCCGATCCATCTTCGCGTCCATCTCGTTCAGTCGCTTGTGCAACGCGGCCAACTGATCGTCGCCGCTGCTCAGGAACAAACTCGCCACACTTGCTGTGAAGATGGCGATCATTCCGATCCCCGTGACCATCAGGCCCATGGCGATGATGCGCCCTTCGCCGGTAGTCGGATACACATCGCCATACCCGACGGTGGTGGTCGTCGTCGCAGCCCACCAAAGCGCATCTCCGAACGACTTGACGGCTGGATTGGAGTCGCCCTCGATCACCCACAACCCCGTGGCCCCGAGAAACACGAGCCCCACCGTGACCAGTAACACGTAGTGAAACTTGCGATGTTCGAGTGCCCGCCGACTTGCACGCAGGCCAATCGTGAAAAACGCTGCCGCCCGAGCGACGCGCAACAGCCGGAGCATGCGTGCCGCGCGAACGGCTCGAATGGCTTGCAGTCCTTCGGGCACGCCGAACGGCGGCGACACCACGATGATTAGGAGGTCGAACCAGCACCGCCGCAAGAAGGCTCTGCGATCTGGTGAATACGCAGTGCGAAATCCGAACTCAGCGCAGAAGGCGAGCCATACGAACCAGTTGATTGCGAAGGCGATCTCATGAACGCGAGGCGTTGCGCCGTCCCTGTCCATGAGCAGTGCGGGAATGACGGCGAGGGCGCAGACGGCCATCGGCCACTCCAGCGCCTGCTCAACGCGAGCGATCAGTGAGGCAGACCGGCCGACACTCTCAGCGGATGCGACTTCAATCGTGCCGTCCATCGAGTGCGGGAACCCCCCTTGTCCTTTGCGTGCTGTGGGTAAATCCTACCTGAGGCGGCGTTAAGTCGCTCGTAAGAGAGAGGCCGACAGCCGACTGGCGAACGGTTGATCTGCTGTGGTTCCTTGTGGGGTTGGGAGATCGTTGAAAGTTGAATTGGGTATCGGGGCGTCTCCAGAATGTCTCCACGAACGAGGCGGATCCGTCTGGTTCAGCGAGGACTGTTGAGGACTGCGGAACGAATGAAACTCTGGTGATTTGCTGTGCGTTTTGCCAAAAGTCGCACGCCATCATCGATTTACGGAAAAAGGGTTGAACGGGTTCGAACCCCGTCACCCACCCCACCTAACCTCTTCTAACCGTTTCGTCAGGCGTGGCGCTACGGACAGCGCACGTCAGTCTCGTCCCGTTGAGGACATCATCGGCTTCTTCTTATCCCGCACGTCGGACGTCGCGCACTGTGCGTGTAACTCGATCCCAGACTGAGCAGATCGGATACCCCCCGACGTTTCTGCTACTCCTGTGCAATCCCATGAACCACTGGGTCTACTAATCTCGTGTCGCCGCGAAATTTGTCCACGACTCTTGTCTTGATCCCTGAAGGGCCGCGCAAAGCACGAGTCGACGATGTGCGCCAGGGGCGCGTACAGGCGAGTACGCTTCGATAATCGGAGGACCGTTGATTGCGAAGCGCGGCGAAGTGATTCGCCGTCGTGCGCGAACTATGCGATCTCGGCGTTGGCAGGAAACATCATGAGCCGCCCTTGGTGCCGAACGTCAGACGGACACATCACCTGTTGTGACGAAGCCGGGCCGTGCGGCTTCCGACGACAACGCGCGCTCCGCGCCCGCTGCATTGCCTGCGACGTTATCGCGTCGGCGCCGATCCCCGGCCGCGCCGGCACCAACTCATTTGACGGACCACTGTTCCGACACGGACCAATCCTGCGACCGGACGAACATCGATTCGCGCCCGGGCAACGATGAGTCGCGGCGTGAGACGACGTGTCAGATGCGCTTGCGCTTTGTGGCCATCCCCTTCCGGCGCGCGAGGATGATAAAGACGATTACGACGAACAGGACGCCGGAGATAACGCGAATCGTAGTCGGATCCATCGAAGCACGCTCCTTATATGCACGCGCACCAGTGTCGGTGTCGTGTCTGCCGCATCACCGCAGTACTTGGGGTCGAAACAGGGAGAATGTCAGTTCCGGATTCAGGATCATGTTCAGACTCGAATTGCCCGCCATTGATAACTTGTCGGCAACAAGGTTGCCCAGCGTGAATGCGCCTGCTCCCGAACCGCCGCTCATGGTGAGACAAGTGGTGTTTGTTCCACAGGTCGCTCCGTTGCCGGCGTGAAAATACATGAAACCGGAGAGCAGGAATTGCCCGCCACCACCCCAGCTCGGGTTTGCGGCCGCCGTCCGTTTTTGAAAAAACAAGAAACCCCGATATCTCCCGCCAGGCGCACCGTACGTCCCCGTGCAAGGGCCGAACAGGATGTTCCCATCGATTACGCTCGGAACCTGTGACGGATTCGCTGGGCCGGTCGGGCATTGCAAAGCGCGCGAGGTCACACCGAGCAGCGTGCCGCCTGACGGACTGTAGGAAACCACGCAGTTGTTGGGGGTGCTCATTCCGGGGCTAGCGGACGTACACGCGGGGGACTTGCCCGTATTGCTGCCAACCGAAAGTGTGCCGGCACTGGTAGTGAAATAGAACGTCGCTCCGTTCGTACCGTCCCCGGCAGCAGTACTCATGCGCATCGTCGTGTTTGATCCCGGTTGCAGGCCACCTGCGCCCAGGTAGTACAAGCCGGGATCAAAAATCGCCGTAACCGGATCGGTGGAAGCTGGGCCCATGTTCTTCCAGGTGACACTGCCGTCTAACTGGTTCCCACCAATCGTCTGGTTCCATGGATTAGGAACCTGAGGGTTAGTTCCTGAATTGCCATTGTTCTGGGCTTGGAAAATGTAGCCGCCCGCGTTGTGCTGGGCATTGGTCGGTTGGATCAGAGTTCCTGAGGTGTAGGCGTGAGTCGCCTGCCACGCAGGGCCGGCACTTCCAAAGCGGGGGCTTATCAGGCAGGCGTTGGCGCCTGGCGCAATGTTGTTGGCATTCGAGCAAGCGGTGTAATCACCGCCGGTAAATTCCACGCAGCCGATGGGGTCAGGGCAACCATTGACCGCGAAGGGGACCGGCGTTGCAGTGCCTGCCGCTGCAGGCACGCTCGGCGCCGGAACCGCGCCCCATGGATCGCCGCTCGGAATCACACCAGTAATCCATTTGCCAGTGGAACCCACGCTGACACCGGCTGGTTTTGTCGTGGGTCCCCCCGCGACGGCAAGATCTGCCCCGGTTCCACCAGGCCCCGCCTGCGAGAGGTTGACGGTTCCAGCGACGACTGCTGTAGCGCTGGTGGAGTTCACCTGGATCGAGCGGTTCGGCCCACCGTATACCTTGATTGTTGCGGCACCGCTGACTGACAGCGCGGCGGTCGACGTCGGATGCAGGATCACCAGCGGGATCGGGACGGAAATCGGATTCAAGCCGCACTCGGCCTTCGCGGAAACGTCGAAGGTTCCACTGGGGGACAGGAGTTTTGCGAACGTCAACGGGACCGAATCGGTGATGGTGACCTTGATGTACGGATTAGCGATTGGGCCAGATCCCGGAGGGAGAGACGGCGCACCCGACACCGAGCCTGGAAAATCGACCGCAACACTGGATCCCGAATAACCGTTGAGTGACGCATATCGGCAAACCGCAGAACCCGGTTTACTGCTGCAGTCGAACGACGAACCGATCCACGAGAGATCGAGTCCGTACGTGGTCTCCGCGGTGGGATCGAGCGCCTTCAGGTACAAGTCGGCGGCGCCAGCCTGACAGGCGGCATCGGCGGCGCCCTGGGCGATTTGGCGACGCGTCCAGATTTGCGTGTAATCCGTCGCTAGCCCCGTCGCCCCCAGCAGGAAGACAGCAATGAAAACGATGATGATGAGGGACGCCTGCCCCCGCTCCGAATACAGTCGTGAGCCGTTCGCCTCAGCGTTCATTGAACGATCATTCTCCCTTCGGCATAGGTGTGCACTGTGGGAGTGGTGATCAAGGCATTGAGGTACGGAACGTACGTGTACGTCACAGTCACTCGAACACGGCTTGGCGGGGTCGCGTTCCCGTCTGGAAAGGTCACCGACGTCGACATCGCGCTGATGTCATGCAGGGCGGTGGCGGCGAAGGCTTCCACGATTGTCTGTACGCCGGCCGGGTCGCCCCCGCTGTGCACGATGGAATAGCGCACACCCTCGTTGGCCGCGTTGGCCAAAACGACGAAGGTGAACATCAGCCAACTTAGCTCGAATACCCAGAACACAACGGTGAAAATCACCGGGATCATCAACGCGGTTTCCAGAAGACTCTGCCCGTCCTCTTCGCGGCATCGCGATCGCAGGTGCCGTCGCATGCTAGTAGAGCGACCTCATGGACGAGTGTCGCTGGAATTGCAGGTTCGCCGGCAAGAGCACGCCGAACGCGGTCCCCGGAATAATGGGTGTGACGGTATAACCCACGTCCACGCGATTGAGCACGTAAACCGGTGACTCTGGATCGGCGTCAGGTGCGGAAAACGTGAACGCGGGACCGAAGTCATCACACAGCGCGATGCCATTTGCCGGGTCCACTCCTTTGGCGCTCGAACAGACCCGCACGGCCACGGTGGAGGTCGTGGCACCGTTGATCGCGTTCGTCACGTTGTCGTAAACGAGATCGCTGACGGCGGCAGTGGTCGGTGCGGAAATCGTGCCCGCCGCCGATCCGCCCTGTGACGCAAACTGCACGCCCTGGCGGGATGCCGCCGAAAGGGAGAGCAGGACGAACCAGAAGTAAGCAACGTTGATGAGATTAAAGGCGATCGACAGCAACAACGGCATCGTCACTGCCGTTTCCAGCAGGCTCTGTCCGTCTTCGCTGCAGACGTTGCGCCGGGCAAGCTTCCACACCTGGTTCATATGCTTAGCTCGCCGTCCCGTCCACGCGACTGAACTCGAGAGTGTCGCCGACCGACGTGCTGCACGCTTCGACCGTTCCGGATGGCAATTCGAGCACCGCGGCCGCCTTCCAGAACACACGGGTCAGCCGAAACGGACGCAACTCACGTCGAATGGCGATCACGTTCCACTCGCCATCGAGCACGACGATGTCAATCGCGAACAGCATTCCCAGCGTGTGCACGCCCTGCGAAGGAACGATCAACAGCCCATCTCCGGGCGGAAGGGCGCGCTCGCCCAGCAAACCGACCATGCGGGTCAGTCCCGAGTCCGCAAGTCGGATGCACTCGCCGACGACGGTGCCACGCGTACGGTTCACTGCGCGAAGAGTCTTCTTGTGCCAACGCATGCTTCGCTACTTGTGGAATAACTCAACAAACATCTTCTGGAATCCGAGTACCGCCGGTCCGATCGTGACGACGAAGAGGCTGGGAAAAATGAAGAAAACCAGGGGGAAAAGCAGTTTGGCGCCGCTCTTGGCTGCCATCTCTTCTGCCGCCTGCGATCGACGCGTGCGCAACGAATCTGCAAACTGGCCGAGAGCGTGCGCGATGGGCGTGCCAAAACGCTCCGTCTGCACGAGCATGCTCACAAGTTGGCTCGCGGATTCGAGATTCACTCGCTCTGCCATGCTGCGCCAGGCATCCAGGCGCAGCTTTCCGGCACGCTGCTCCCGACTGATGATCTGGAACTCCTCAGCCAACGGTGGCGAGGTCAGTCTGATTTCGTCGGCCACCCGTGCTATCGCCTGGTCAATCCCCAGGCCGGCTTCCATACAAATCACGAGCAGGTCGAGTGCCTCGGGCACCGCACGGTCCATCGTTTCCTGGCGGCGCTTAATCAAATGCGAGACGAAGAGATCCGGTCCAAAGAAACCGAACATCGTGCCCAACAGAATTGCCGTGATCATGTTGCCGCCGAAGAACGTCCCGCCAACGATCCCGATAACCGGCAGGAGCATCTTCGCCGCCGTATACACCTCGACGTGCTCAGCCTTGCGGAAACCAGCGAGCGTAAGCCGGTACGCGATGTCGTCGGAGCCGGAGATTAAGTCGCGAATCGGTTTGACCGCCCCGTTGAGGATGGCCGCCACTTGCGCGAGTCCGCTTTGCGGCGTATCCACCCAGGCGGGTGCGCCGGCGCGCTTGGTCCGCGCGGCAATTTCCATGAGCCGCCCATCGACGGCTTCGCCGCCGCCCATGATGAGGATGATCACAGCCCCCAGCAGAAACAAGGTGATGGCCGACGAAATCAGAAAGAGTAGCGTCATCAGCGGTTTCTAGATTGTGATGTTGACAATCCGCCGGATGAGGAACACGCCGATCACCATCAGGATCGCGGCATATGTCAGCATCGTTCGTCCGAGCGGGTTCTCGAACAGCACTCTCCCGTATCCAGGATGGAGGAGGTTCATTCCGATGAACATCGCGAACGGCAACGCGCACAGCACCCAGCCGGTTATACGCCCTTGCGCTGTGCGTATCCGCATCTCCCCCGCGACGCGCATGCGTTCGCGAATCATGCGCGACGTCTTGTCAAGAATTTGCGCGAGATTACCGCCGGTTTCCTTTTGGACCAGAATCGCCGCGACCAGGAACTGCAAATCAGGGACAGGCACGCGCGACCTGAGGTTGAGCATGGCGTCGCGAAATGGCAGCCCGAAACTCTGCTCGACGGCGGCGCGCCGGAATTCGGAGGCTAACGGATCGTCGGCCTCCTTCGCGACAATCTCGACCGTCGACGCCAGCGCCTGGCCCGCGCGCAGGCCGCTCGACATCAAATCGATGGCTTCGGGGAGTTGTTGGGCGATGCGCCGGAAGCGCCGCTCACGCTTCTTGAGAAGAAATACATAGGGAGCAGCACCCAGTGCCAGACCGGGAGCCCAGCCGAGCAACCCTGGCGCAATCCACCAGTTGCCGAGCAGAGCGCCCACACAAATCATCACCAGCGTGGTGAACACCACTCGCCCGATCGTCCATTGCAGTCCGCTCTGGTCGATGAGCAAACAGAGCCCGGTCGCAAGGCGGTTGTGCCGCAGGAATGTGTCGAGGGCGGGAATGCTACTAAACGTGACCTCTCTCAGCACGCTGAGCTCATCGTCGACGGCCAACCCTCGCTTTCGATCCAGCGAGGCCAGCCGCGCGTGAATCTGCTTATCCATCTTCGACGGTTCGGTAAAGAACGCGAGCACCGCGAAGGCGGTGATCAAAACGATGAAGAAGATACTGAGAACCGTCACGACTAGATCTCGCAGACGTGCTCGAAAATGGTTTCAGGAAGCTCGATCCCCGACGCCATCAATTGCTCAGAAAACATAGGCCGCACACCGGTCGCGCGAAAACGTCCGAGCACACGACCATGCTGGCCGATGCCGAGACGATCAAGAACGAAAATGTCTTGCAGCATCACCATCCCGTCCGCAACGCCGGTCACCTCGGAAATATGCGTCACCCTGCGAGTGCCGTCGCTGAGCCGGGCGACCTGCACGACGATGTGCACTGCCGCGGCGATTTGGTGTCGAATGGCCTTGTCCGGCAGATTGACGTCGGCCATCAAGCACATGGTCTCGAGACGCGCGATCGCGTCCCGAGGATTGTTGGCGTGAATAGTCGTCAGCGAGCCGTCGTGTCCGGTGTTCATCGCCTGCAGCATGTCCAGCGCTTCGCCACCACGCACCTCGCCCAGTACGATCCGATCCGGGCGCATACGAAGTGCATTGATGACCAGGTCGCGTTGACGAACGGCGCCTTTGCCCTCGACGTTGGCGGGACGACATTCCATGCGCGCAACGTGCTGCTGCTGGAGTTGCAGTTCCGCTGAATCTTCGATCGTGACGATTCGTTCCCCTTCGGAGATGAAGCTCGACAACCCATTCAGCAAGGTCGTCTTACCGGCGCCCGTTCCGCCCGAGACGACGATGTTGAGTCGAGCCTTCACCGCGTTCTTCAGCAATTCGAGCATCGGAGACGTGATTGCGCGCTTGGCAAGCAGTTGCTCAATTCCGATCGGTTTACGGCCGAAGCGGCGAATCGACAGGAGTGGGCCGTCAAGGGCGAGGGGCGGAATCACGACGTTGACGCGCGAACCGTCCTCCAGACGCGCGTCGCACATCGGCGATGATTCATCCACGCGGCGCCCCACGTTGGAGACGATCTTGTCGATGATGTGCCGTAGGTGCGCCGCATCCTTGAAGACGACACGCGTCAGTTCGAGCAGACCGGCCCGCTCGATGTATACCCGCCGGTGGGAGTTCACCAGGATGTCTGAAATGGAGGCATCTTGCAGGAGAGGCTCGAGGGGCCCCAGCCCGAAGACTTCCTGCAACACCTCGCGACACACTCGCTCTTTGTCTGCGCCGCTGAGCGGGACGTTCGCGACGCTAATCAGTTCATAAATAACGCTCTGCACCTGGGTTCGGGCGCGGACGTCCTGCAGCGTGGTGAGTTTTTCCAGGTCGATCTTGCTCAGCAAGTCGCGATGGAGACTGGTCTTCAGCTCCTGGAAAGACTGGTACAGAGGCGCACTCGCCCCCTGCGTCGGCTGAAGAACTGGCGTGGTTGACGATCCGGATGCCATGTCGAGTCTCCTGCGAAACTACATGCCGAAAAGGGCTCTCAGGCCGCCGCGAGCGGCGGGCGCAGCCGTGGCCACGACCGGGGCGTCCGCGTTGCCGGTCGCCCCCAGTTCGTGCGCCCACTTCTGAATGGCTGCGCAGAACGCTGATTTCTTTTCACCAGAAATTGGTGCTCCGCTGTTGATCGCCCGAACGACTTCGTTGTAGCTGTTTGGCACCCGCAGGGAAATCGCGCGGCCGAGGGCGTTTTCAATGCGGTCGTCGCTCAACGGTCCCTTCTTGGAATAACGGTTGAGCACGACGTAGATGGTGTTCGAGTTGTATCCGAGTTCCAGTAGATGCTCGATATAGCTGGCCGTGTTCCGCACCGACGGCAATTCCGGGGTCATCACGATCGCAACCTGGTCCGACGCGGCAATGCAGGCACGCGTCCCTTCAGTCAGCGCCGGCGGGCAATCGATGATCAGGTACTGAAAGGTCTCAGCGAGAAATCCGAGCGTGTGCTCCACCGCCGATCGTGGCGCACCATAAATCGCGTCTACGGTCTCGGGCGAATCGAGGAGCTGAAGTCCGGAATCGTGCTGCAGGAGAAAGCCTTTCAACAGGTCTTCGTCCAGGCGATCCCTGTTGCTGGCAAGCTCGTAAAAACTGTACTTGTGCCGGCCCGTGCCGAGATATAACGACGCATCGCCCAAGGCTGGATGCTGATCCACCAGCAGGCACTTGTTTCTTCCTTCGTCGGCCAGCTCCAGAGCCAGATGCAACGCCAGCGACGTGACCCCGGTGCCACCCTTTGCGCCAACCAGCGTGACGACCTTCCCACGGACTTTCGAACGAGTCTTCTCCTTCTGCTTGGCTTCCGCTCGTGTCACTCCATCCAGCACACGCTCATGCTCCACCGGCTTGACGAGATATTCGGCGCAGCCCGCGCGCATGGCTCCGATAATTCGGTCCGGCTCGGAATGGGACGAAACGGCAAAGCAGTGCACATCTGGATATTCAGCGCGCAATCGCGTCGTGATCCAGATCGCTTCCTCGGTATTTCCGTCGTAGTCGACGAAGCAAATGCGGGTGCGGGCCGGGTCGAGAGCGCGGCCGATGTTCCGCTCGGCACCGGAATAGTGGTCCAGGTTTCCTACAATCACCGCACCCGGCACGCCCGCGATGAAATACGAAATCGCCTCGTAGCTGGCCGGATCGAGGCATACAGTTATCGCCGCGAGTCCCGTTGATGATTCAACCGTCGCCATGTTTATTTGCTCCCGACCCCAGTTGGGACTTCCGTGTCAAATTGCTGCTGGCCCAACGGCGCGATCGGCATCCGGGGCAACGCGGGTGCGGCGGTCGGCTCGGCCACGGGATCAACGATTGTTGGCGTGACGATCACGAGCAGTTCGGAGTTGAGCGTGTTTACCGATTTGGACCGAAACAGCTGCCCCAGGACAGGTATGTCGCCGATCCCCGGCACCTTGTCGAATTGCGCTGTCGTTCTCTGATCGAGCAATCCGGCGATGCCGAAGCTTTGGCCGTCTCTCAATTGCACGACGGTCTCGGCGTGACGTGTGGCAATGGCCGGCAACACGAATCCGCTGATCGTTATCGCGTTCGTGTAATCCAGCGAGCTCACTTCCGGGAACACCTTCAAACGGATGGTGCCATCGCCCTCGATGGTCCCAGTAAATTCCAACTTGACGCCGAAGGGCTTGAACTGGACGCTCACCGTTTGCTGTCCAAGTGCACCCGAAAGAACGGGGTAGGGCAGTTCGCCGCCAGCTAGAAACTTTGCTGGTTCGCCACTGACGGCCAGCAGATTCGGCTCAGCCAGGATCTGCAGCACGCTTCTCTGCTGCAAGTCACGAATGGTGATACCCAGGTCGATATCGGGCGAGAAGAGGAAGATATTCAGCAGGTCGCTTAAGCCGATGGTGCCTGTACGCACACCCTTTCCGCCGCCGCCGTCGCCTGAGGTCACCAGTTGTGGCTGGGCGAACTGCTGGGTTGAAACCGATCCCAGAGTGTTTGCGGCTCCGGTGCTAAACAGGTTTATGCCAAAAGCAGTCAGCTTCGATCGATCCACCTGTGCAAAACGAACCTTCAGCATCACCTGCTTCTGCGGCGGCGGCGGTGCAAGGCGAATGGAGTTCACGATGTCCTTCGAGAACGGTGCTGCCATCTTTCCGATCTGGTCGGCGACTGCGGGAGACGATGCGGTCCCGCTCAAAAGAACTCGGCCCTCTTCCGCTTCCACCTGGATGGCCTCGTTCGGAAAATTGCGCGCGATGGCCTCCCGCAACAGGGACACGTCCAAGTCTGCGAACACTTCGATGGTTCGCGACTGATTGTTCTCCTGCCACAGGACGACGCTGCTGCTCCCGGGTGCCGTTGCTGTCACGACCACTTCGTTAGGCGCCGTCGTAGTGGTGGTCACGACCACAGGGTTGCCGACCAACACACGCGTGAGGCGGGGATCGGTACGAATCACAACAGAGTGGCCGACGAGTATGCGTGCGATCTGGTTCTCTGCTGGAACCTGGGCGAGTGCAGGGACACAAAGCCCCAGGGCAGCCAGGGTGCACAGCACACGATGTCGCATGTCGGAATGGGTCCTCAGAGTGGCTCCTTCCCCTTATTCGGGGTTCACTTGGAATGTCGCGACCGTGACCTTGCCGTTCGCGACGGTTTCCACGAGGTAGGCGTCAGCCGGTTTCACCACAGCGGCGACTGCGGCGACTCGCTTTGGCTGTGCGCGCTCTGTCGTCGGCGTTGGTGATGGAGGGGCCTTCTGAACTCCGGTCAACTCGGCCAGATCCACGACGGGCGTCTCCGGATTCCCCGAGTCTCCGCCATTGCGCAGAACAAACTGGATGGTGCCCTGGCTCTGCGCCAACACCAGCGTCTGTGATTGCTCTGGCGTGACCAGGAGAGTGACTACCGTCGCGTTGTCGGGCTTGCCCTCTGGCTTGCCGGTCGGATCGGGATCCATTTTCGTTCCGGTTGATAGCACCTGGACGTTCTGCAGCACCGTCCGCGCGGTCGTCGTGCTCACGTTGTTGTTCTCGCCTCGCAGGGTCATGAGCACATCGACGCGAGAGCCGGGAAAAATAAATCCGGCCATGTTCATCACTTCATTCGTCTTCACCGCGATCGCGCGCATGCCGTCAGGAATCTTGGCAGCGAGGCCCAAACTGGCGCCCGCGGCCAGGTCGCGCCGCAGCACTGGTTCGTTTGCCGCGACGGCATATCCGAGCACATGACCTGCGACGTCTTCCTTTTTTTCAATCAACCCGCCCAGTGCCACGTTCTTTGGCCAGTCGATCTCGGTCAGGTTTTCAGCAGGAACGGGAGTGCCTGGCTGCAATGCGACCTTGGCAGCGACGACGCGTCTAATCTGTGGCCCGGCACCGGCCTGCGCGCGTGTGATGCGCACATAGAAGACAGACGTGACGCCAAGGGAGATCACCAACGCGGCAACGAGCGCCAGACCAAGTCTTCGTGCACCCATGAATTAACTCCACCAACCCAAGGAAAGAGCCCAGTACGCCGTGCCGGCGGCAAATGCGAGCCCATACGGCATGCGCCCCCCCACGGGATTGTCCAAGTTCACGACGGGGTGTACCTGTAATCCGTGCTGGATGTGAAATCCGGTCACCCACAATGTGTTGCGCAACGTCTCGACAACTCGGCCTGACAGCACCATGAAGCAAATGGCGAGTGCGGCTCCCGCACAAGCGGTTGCGAGCATCACCGGCACGGTGGCCGAAACCCCCACGATGCTGCCAAGGGCGGCGGCCAGCTTCACGTCCCCAGCCCCCATCGCTCGGACCACGTAGAACAGCAGGAAGACGCCGCCGAACAGGAGCCAGCCCTCGACACTGAGCAACAGCCCTTTCCAGCCGTGGAGGATGCCCTGCAACACCAAACCGGCAACCATGGCGGAATAGGTCAGTCGATTCGGGATCCGCCGCGTTCTCACATCGGTGATCGCGGCGCAGATTCCTACTGCCACTGCCAACGCAGGGAGGACTTGAGTTGAATTCACAATTTCACTCGGAATGAAGAAGTGGCGCCGTGCGGCGTCTGTACACGCAACCCGGCGCCCCTAAGCTAAAGCAAAGCGATCGTGTCGCCGATCTTGGTGCTGATGTCGCCGAGCGCGGTGGTGAGCGTCGACGCCAGGGTGCCCGAACCAGTCACGACGGCCGCCAGGACGGCCGCTGTAACCAGGGCATACTCGAGCATGTCCTGACCTGACTCTTCACGATGGAACTGACTAAGGAACTGCATGAAACGCATTGCGAATGCCTCCTACTTGACGTTGACATGTCAACTAATGCGCCTTTATTGACGCATGAGTCGGCCCAAACTCATCAAAACGCGCACCACCTCAGTGCCGTGCTTCAGGCACTCTCGGCACCATGGATTCCTTCCAGATTTCGATGAAGTCAACCCGGCAGCTGATTCTTAGGTCGAGGTGGGTGGCCCATTAGTCGCTGCAGAGGTGGGTTTCGGTCAGCACGCCTAAGGACTGCTGCCAGCGTCGCGACTTTCGACCTACACAATTCGAGGGGCGACGTGAACTCAATCACTGATCGCTCACGTACTCGGGCACCTGATGCTGCCATCCCCGCGGCATTCCGCTCGAGGAATCATGCGTTCGGGTGTCGAGGTCCACGCACACCCGCTCGAGACCTTCACCGATCCTGGAGGCGAGGCACATCGTCTCTCGGCTGAGCGTTGGACGTTGAGCGCGAACGACGTGTGATCCCGAGCACAACGGAGACCTTGGGTGTTCGATGAATCAACTTCCCGCGTTTATAGAGACAGAAGGAGAAACGCAATGTGTATTCGCAAGTCGTTGCTCGTAACCGTGGTTATTGGTGTTGTTCTCGTGGGCGCCGCCGCGGCGCACGCGTGGTCGACCGAGACCAACTACATGACGTTCAGCGGTCCGGTCGGACTGCCGGGCGTGACGCTGCCGGCCGGCACTTACACGTTCCGGACGCCGAGTGGTTTCGACAGGAACATCGTGCAGGTGATGAACCGCGCCGAGACCAAGTCGTATTACATGGGCATCACACGGCCCGTTTCGCGGCCGCGCCGCAACAGCACCGAGCTCCTCGTGACGGTCGGCGAAGCGCCCGCCGGTCAGGTACGGCCAATTCAGTCCTGGTTTCCCCTCGGCCAGATGGAAGGGCACGCGTTCATCTACGAACGGTAAATCGTTCGGGTCGTTCGGATCATTCGGATCGTTCGGGTCGTTCGCGGTTTGAATGGCTCGCACGATCCGAACACATCACCTCGCTGGTGATCAGGAATCAGGATCGACTCTCCGCCTCGGACTCGAAGAGGGCCACGTCAGCGATGTAGCGAGCGGCAACGTCGTGACTTACAGGGTTTGTGTAGACCTCCGCAACAGGGTGGTCTATGACATCTGCCACAACTACGGCAACTTCCTCGGGTGTCTGTGGTTTCATCGGCGATCCACTGGAACCCGGCGGCGGCATCGGGCCCGTGCTGCCGCGCGCATGACGCGCAAACTCAGTCGCGACCAGACCCGGCATGATGAGCGACACCTTGATGCCTGGATGCGTGCGATGGAGATCGACGCGGACATTCGCGGTAAGACTGTTGAGTGCGGCCTTGGCCGCGCTGTACGCGGACCTCGGTGTCGCCACAGGGACCCGCGCCAGGAACGACGACATGTTGATGATGTGGCCCCGGCCGCGCTCCATGAAGTGAGGTGCGATCACCTGCATCCCGTACAAGACCGACTTCACATTGATCGCGATCATCTCGTCGACATCTTCATCGGTGAGTGCCAGGACTGGACGAACGATGCCGCGGCCAGCGTTGTTGATCCAGACGTCCACGTGCCCGAACACCCGAATCGCCTCGTCGCGTATCCGCTCCACGTCGGAGCGCTGCGTGACATCGGCCGTTACGATGTGTACGCGCACGTTCGGCGAAGCGGCCGCCGCTTCCGCGAGCGCCTCGCGGCTGCGTGCGGCGAGCACAAGGTTGTCGCCGCGGCCCGCCAGCTCTCGCGCGATCGCGGCGCCGATGCCCCGGCTCGCTCCGGTTATGACGACGTTCTTCATGGAGGGAGTGTAGCTGGATGCGAAAACGAAGGGAGGGTAGGGCACTTCCCCTCCGCCCCCTAACTCCTTCCCCTTGGTGTCATCCATGAGCGAAGTCAGCGCCCGACTGCTGAGTTGTCAGACAATTACCGACAAAACGGCGGGAAAACCGCCTGCCGCGTTAAGAAAACCGCCTGCCGTGTTAAAAGGTCCTGACGTGCAGTTGCCCCTTCCACACGACATCGATTTGGACGCCGCCCTGGCCGAGCGCGTCGAGCAGATGCGTGAAGAAGAGCGCACCCGAATCGCACGCGAGCTGCACGACGAGCTGGGTCAGCTGCTCACCGGCATCAAGCTGGATTTCGTGGCGACCATCCGTCGGCTCCGCGAACTCAAGACGCCCGGAGATGTGGTCGATCGGCTCCAGTCGGCCATCGGGCAGGTCGATTTGGGCATCGCAATGGTGCGACGCATTGCGACGGGCCTGCGTCCGCCAGGTCTGGACCACCGCGATCTCGGCGGGGCCGTTGAATATGAAGCGCGCCGCATGGCCGCGATGTCGGGTATCGCCATGCCGGTCGTCGCGCGCGTCGATCACACTGTTGACACGGAAATCGCCACCGCTGCCTTCCGCGTGTTCGAAGAAGCGCTGACCAACGCCGTTCGCCATTCACACGCGAGCTGCATCGCCACGACGATCGGCACCACGCCGCGCGGGCGGCTGATGCTTTATCTGAGAGACAACGGCGTGGGCATCCCGCGGAATCGGTTGAATGCGCGGTCGCTCGGTCTGCTCGGGATGAGCGAGCGTGCGCGCACGGTTGGCGGCACGCTTCGCATCACGAGTCGCGCAGCTCAGGGCACCCGCGTGCTACTGACGCTGCCGCTCGTCCGCGATCCGGACTCCGGCTTGCCTCGAGCGGCGTCGAGGGTCCGGTCCCTAACCGAGTCGAGCGATCGGCCTCCGGCGGAGCCGAATGAGCTCCCGAAACCGAAATCGTCGCGTACACGAGCTGAAAAGGAATGAGCACGACGGTTCGGTACGACTCACCCGGTCGCGAAGCGGACGTGGCGACGCGTTCGGCGGCGCTGCGCATCATGCTCGTTGACGATCACCCGATCGTCCGCCGCGGCCTGCGCGACCTGCTGGCCGACGCGTTTACGGGAGCGATCATTTCCGAAGTCGGTTCCGGACGCGAAGCGATCGCGGCGCTGAATTCCAATCCGTGGAATGTGATTGTGCTCGACCTCTCGTTGCCCGACGGCAGCGGCCTCGACGTGCTCAAAAGGGTGCGCGAGCTGCGGCCGCGCCTTCCGGTCCTGATTCTTTCGGTGCATACGGCAGATCAGTTCGCCCGGCGCGCGATCGCCGCCGGGGCGTCCGGATATCTGACAAAGGATGCGGCCGATGTGGAACTTGTCAGCGCGGTTTCGAAACTGACGCGCGGCGGCAAATACTTCGGCCCCGATGTGCTCGAACACGTCGCGCTCGGGCTGCGTCCGGACCGCGACGATCGGCCGCACGAACGCCTCTCAGACCGCGAATATCAGGTGTTGCGGATGATTGGCGGCGGCAAGACCGTGTCGGAAATCGCGACGGAACTGTCGCTGAGCGTCAAAACTGTCAGCACGTACCGCGCGCGCATCCTCGAAAAAATGAGGATGCGCACCAACGCCGAGCTTACTCATTACGCCGTCCGCCACGGTCTGGCGGAATAATTTCACGTTCACGTTCCTTCGCGGGATCGGGCGGTTCCAGATCCGGCTCCAACGCACCAGCTTGGTCGACCGCCGCTTCGCCGCGGGTCGCCTGCGCCGCCCCTTTGGACGGGTCTGTTTCCGGAAAGTCGATCCCGCCCGGCGCCGTCAGGAAATCGGCCGCGCCCGGTCCGCTGATTCTCAATTTCTTGGATTTGTTGGGCATATCGTCCTCCCGTGTCGTTCGCGTGGCGCGCCGCCGCCCTCCCGTTCATGTTCGCGGCAGGTCTCTCCGTCTTCCCAGTCGGGAGCGACAGCCGGAATGTCTGCACCGTAGGGGTCGCCGCCAATCGAACCGGGTTCCCTATGCGTGAGCGTCGACGGGTCGCGCGCCCCGGGAATCAAATCGGCTGAGGTATGCCCGTCCGGGTGAATTACAAAAACTTCGCGCATGTTTTGCTCCCGCCTCCGCGCGATGCCAACCACGTGCGCACGGCGTGGCGAAGGCTGGCAGTTGTTTTGATGCAGGCATGAAGCCATGCGCGTCTGGCCAGGTCAACCGTACCCCCTGGGGGCGACCTGGACCGGTCTCGGCGTGAACTTCGCCATCTTTTCTGCCCACGCGACCAGCGTCGACCTCTGCCTCTTCGACTCACCAGATACCGCCGCACCGTCCGCTTCGGTCACATTGCCGGAGCACACCGATATGGTGTGGCATGGCTACCTACCCGACGTGCGTCCCGGACAGTTGTATGGCTACCGCGTTTACGGTCCGTACGATCCTGGTGCCGGATTTCGCTTCAACCCCAACAAGGTCGTGCTCGACCCATACGCGAAGTCAATCGGCCGTTCGGTGCGATGGGACGACTCGGTGTTCGGCTACACGATCGGTGATTCCCGCGGCGATCTCTCGTTCGATGCACGCGACAACGCGGCGTTCGCCACACTGGCGGCGGTCATCGATCCAGCGTTTACGTGGGGCGACGACCGGCCGCCGCGCACGCCGTGGCACAAGACCGTGATCTACGAAATGCACGTCAAGGGGTTCAGCAAGCTTCACCCCAACGTGCCCGAACCGCTCCGCGGAACCTACGAAGCCTTGACGACAGAGGCGGCGATTGAGCATCTGCAGCAGCTCGGAGTGACCGCCGTCGAACTGATGCCGGTCCACCATCATGCGTACGACCGTCATCTGGTCGAGCGCGGCCTGTCGAACTACTGGGGGTACAACACGCAGGCGTTTTTCGCGCCCGACATCCGCTACTCCGCCTCTGGACTTCCCGACGATTCGGTCCGTGAGTTCAAGCGCATGGTGAAGGCGCTCCACAGCGCCGGCCTCGAGGTGATTCTCGACGTCGTCTACAACCACACGGCGGAGGGCAACCATCTCGGCCCCACGCTCTCGCTGCGCGGTATCGATAACCTGTCGTATTACCGCCTCGTTCCCGACGACAAGCGGTACTACCTGGATTTCACCGGGTGCGGAAACACCTTGAACATGCGGAGCCCGCAAGTGCTGCAGCTGATCATGGACAGTCTGCGGTACTGGGTGCTCGACATGCATGTCGACGGCTTCCGTTTCGACCTGGCGAGCACCCTCGCGCGCGAACTATACGATGTGGATCGACTTGGGGCGTTCTTCGATATCGTTCATCAGGATCCGGTACTCTCGCAGGTGAAGTTGATCGCCGAGCCGTGGGATCTGGGCGCCGGGGGCTATCAGGTAGGTAACTTCCCGGTCCTCTGGACCGAGTGGAACGGCAAGTACCGCGATGAGATGCGGGCGTTCTGGCGCGGCGACGACCGGGGTGTCGCAGAGGTGGCGACGCGCATCGCGGGAAGCAACGATCTCTACGAGCACAGCGGCCGGCGACCGTACGCGAGCATCAACTTCATCACTTCGCACGATGGCTTCACATTGCAGGATCTGGTCAGCTACAACCACAAGAACAACGAACGGAACGGGGACGGCAACCGCGACGGTGAGGACTTCAATCTGAGCTGGAACTGCGGCATCGAAGGATCGACCAGCGATCCGCGGGTCATCGAGCTCCGCGAGCAGCAGAAGCGGAACCTGATGGCGTCGCTGCTATTGTCGGTCGGCGTTCCGATGATCAGCGGTGGCGACGAACTCGGCCGGACGCAGCACGGCAACAACAACGCCTACTGTCAGGACAACGAGATCAGCTGGACGTGCTGGAGTCTGATGCCGGAGCAGAAGGATTTTCTTGATTTCACCCGCCGTCTCGTCCGCTTCCGCCGCTCGCAGCCAACCCTGACCCGACGCAAGTACTTCCAAGGGCGCTCCATCCGCGGGGCTGACGTGAAGGATATCTACTGGCTCGATCCAAGCGGACGCGAGATGACGGATGCGGCATGGAACGCGCCGCTCGTCCGGGCGCTCGGCGTGCTCATGGTCGGTGATGCGATCGACGACATCGACGAACGCGGACGTCTTGTCTCCGGCGATACACTGTTGATCCTCCTCAACGCGCATTTCGAGTCCGTCCCGTTCGTGCTCCCCGCCGCGGGCAACGGGCATCAGTGGGTACGTGTCATCGATACGATCGAGGCACACCCGCCGGAGGCACGGTTCACAGGTGGGACGAAGTATGCCCTGCAGGGGCGGACAGTCGTGCTCTTCACGCTCGAGAAGCATCGGCCTCATCGCCGCGCCTCCGATCATGACGTCGTCGAGATCGACGAGCGGATGGCGCTTCAGGTGATGCGTTAATGGATAGCGTCGAGTCCGGGATTCGCGACTCGGCTGGCCCCGAGCGGAGTCGGGGAGGATTTAGGATTCGCTCCGACGACGCGTCGGCTCAGGGTGCCGGGCCTCGTGACGAGCGCGGCCATCATCGTGTCGTCATCGAACGGGTCTGGCCGGAAATCGACGCCGGCCGATTTCCGATCAAACGAACAGTCGGTGAGCACGTCACCGTCAGTGCCGACGTCTTCGCGGATGGCCACGGTCTGCTTGCGGGAGTGCTGAAGTACCGATTCGTTCCGGCGGGGCGCCCTTCGCCGGACCAACGAGGCTCGGCCGAACCCGCCCCACGTACTACCAATGAGAGTGAATGGCAGGAGATCCCCCTAACTACCCGAGACAACGAGCGGTGGGACGCCGCGTTCCCCGTCACCGAGCTCGGCGAGTACGAGTACACGATCGAAGCCTGGGTTGATCGCTTCGGCTCGTGGCTGAAAGAGCTCGTGGCGAAAGTGGACGCGGAACAAGACGTCTCGAGCGAGCTGCTCGAGGGCGCCGAACTGATTCAAGCGGCGGTGGGCCGGCTGAAGCCGGCCCCTACGTACGAGGGCGGACCGGCGTACGAGGCCGTAGGGGCCGGCTTCAGCCGGCCCACCGATCCCACTGAGAACCTCCGCCTCCTCGAAATCGCCGATCTGCTCCGAAGCGATGCGCCGCAGGTTGCGCGCATCTGGGCCGCAAAGGATCCGAATCTGCGCCTGCTCATGGATGCGCGCCCCGACCGCACCGCATCGACCACATACGATCGGGCGCTGCGATGCGTGGTCGATTCCGTCCGCGCACGGTTCGGCGCGTGGTACGAGATGTTTCCGCGCTCGGTGACCTCCGACGCGTCACGCAGCGGCACATTCCGCGAGGCAGAGGCACGCCTCGCCGATATCGCCGCGATGGGGTTCGATGTCGTCTATCTGCCGCCTGTCCATCCGATCGGCGAGACGTATCGCAAAGGGCGCAACAATGCGCTTCTCGCTTCGCCCGGCGATCCCGGTAGCCCGTGGGCAATTGGCTCCGCTGCCGGCGGGCATACCGCGATCGAGCCCAGCCTCGGCACGCTCGCCGATTTCGACCGGTTCGTCCGTCTCGCGAATCGACTTGGCCTCGAGGTCGCCCTCGACATCGCGTTTCAGACATCACCCGATCACCCCTGGGTTCGCGAGCATCCAGAGTGGTTCCGGCACCGTCCCGACGGCTCCATCAAGTACGCGGAAAACCCGCCAAAGAAATACCAGGACATCTACCCGATCAATTTCGAAACGGCGGAATGGGAGCCGTTGTGGGACGCGCTGCGCGACATCTTTCTGTTCTGGATCGGACACGGCGTCCGCATCTTCAGGGTAGACAACCCGCACACCAAGTCATTCCGTTTCTGGGAGTGGGTGATTGGCGCGGTTCGCCGCGACTATCCTGACGCGATCTTTCTTGCCGAGGCGTTCACGCGTCCCACGGTGATGCGGTACCTCGCAAAGGTGGGATTCACGCAGTCCTACACGTACTTCACGTGGCGGAACACGGCTTACGAATTACGCGAGTACCTGACCGAGCTGACCAGAACCGAGCTCCAGGAGTACATGCGGCCGAACTTCTTCGCGAACACACCGGACATCCTGCATGAATACCTGCAGACCGGCGGCCGTGCGGCATTCGAAGTTCGACTGATTCTCGCCGCGACGCTCGCCGCCAACTACGGAATTTACAGCGGATTCGAACTGTGTGAAAACGTGCCCGTGCGGAAGGGCTCGGAGGAGTATCTCGACTCTGAGAAGTATCAAATCAAACCGCGCGACTGGAATCAGGCCGACAGTCTTCGCGAGCTCATCGCACGCGTGAACGAAATCCGCCATCGCCACGCCGCGCTGCAACAGAACGCGACGCTTACATTCCACAATACAGACAATCCGCAGTTCCTCTGGTTCAGTAAATCGGTTCCCGAACGACCCGAACGATCCGAACGAGTTTTCGTCGTGGTTAACACCGACCCTCATTGGACACAACGTGGTTGGGTGCAGGTTCCCATCTGGGAGATGGGAATTTCACCGACGACACCCTACAGCGTCGAAGACCTCCTCGACGGCGCGCGGTATGTCTGGCGTGGCGAATGGAATTTCGTGAGGCTCGATCCGGCCAAGCGCGTGGCGCACATCTTTGTGGTTCATGATTAGCGTGTCGTAGATTCGGCTATGGACCAGTTGCTCGACAGCGTTCAACCGCAGATCGCCGGTCAAAAATCACACACGGATCCACTCTGGTACAAGGACGCTCTCATCTACGAGGTGCACGTCCGCGCCTTCTACGACAGCAACAACGACGGCGTCGGCGACTTCCCGGGTCTGACGGAGAAGCTGCCCTACCTGGCCGATCTCGGCGTTACGTGTCTGTGGCTACTGCCCTTCTACCCTTCGCCGCTTCGCGATGATGGGTACGACATTTCCGATTACACGTCCATCAATCCGATCTACGGTTCGCTCGACGATTTCCGCCGGTTCGTGGAAGAGGCCCACAGGCGGAACATCCGCGTGCTCACGGAGCTGGTCATCAATCACACGTCAGATCAGCACCCGTGGTTTCAGCGTGCGCGCAAAGCGCCGAAAGGATCTCCGGAGCGGAACTACTACGTCTGGAGCGACACCGACGAGCGGTACGCCGGAACGCGGATCATCTTCGTCGACACCGAGAAGTCGAACTGGACGTTCGATCCGGTCGCCGGCCAGTACTACTGGCATCGATTCTTCGCGCATCAGCCAGATCTGAATCTCGACAATCCGGAGGTGCTCGACGCGATCATCAATGTGATGCGCTTCTGGCTCGATTTCGGCGTCGACGCCCTTCGCCTCGATGCGATTCCGTACCTGATCGAGCGTGAAGGGACGATCAACGAGAACCTCCCCGAAACACATGCGGTGCTGAAGCAGATCCGCCGCGAGCTCGACACGCAGTATCAGGATCGTGTGCTGCTGGCCGAGGCGAACCAGTGGCCGTCCGACGTCCGTACCTACTTCGGCGAGGGCGACGAGTGCCACATGGCGTTTCACTTCCCGCTGATGCCACGCATGTTCATGGGGCTTCGGCAGGAAGAGCGCCATCCCATCGTCGAAATCATGAACCAGACGCCAGAGATCCCGCCGACGTGCCAGTGGGCGATCTTTCTGCGCAACCACGACGAGCTCACGCTCGAAATGGTCACTGACGAAGAGCGCGACTACATGTACGCGCAGTACGCCGCCGAGCCGCAGATGCGGCTCAATCTCGGCATCCGGCGGCGTCTCGCACCGCTCATGGAAAACAGCCGCCGCCGCATCGAGCTGATGAACAGCCTGCTCTTCTCGATGCCAGGTACGCCCGTCATCTACTACGGCGACGAGATCGGCATGGGTGACAACGTGTACCTCGGCGATCGCAACGGCGTCCGCACGCCGATGCAATGGAGCAGCGACCGCAACGGCGGCTTTTCCCGATGCGACCCGAGCCGATTGTTTCTTCCCGCGATCATGGATCCGGTCTATGGCTACGACTCGATCAACGTCGAGGCGCAAGAGCGCTCGCCCTTCTCGCTGCTCCACTGGATGAAGCGGATGATCGCGTTACGGAAACAGCACCGGGTGTTCGGCCGCGGGTCGATCCAGTTCATTCCAACGGCCAATCGGAAGGTGCTGACCTACGTCCGGCGGTTTGAAGACGAGATCGTGTTCTGCGTCGCCAATCTCGCTCGCGCCGTGCAGCCGGTCGAGATTCCGCTTCGTGAATTCGCCGGACTGACGCCAGTCGAAATGCTGGGACAAACCGAGTTTCCGCGTATCGGCGACAACCCGTACTTTCTGACGCTCGCGCCCTACGGCTTCTACTGGTTCCTGCTGCAGGAGGCTGTCACCCCAATCACCGCCCGGACGGCGCCGTCACCGGAAGAGCCCGTGGCCGTCCCGGCGCTCTTCGCGGGCGTCGTCTGGGATTCGGTGCTTGACGGCAGCATGCGGGAAATCATCGAGAAGCATGCGCTCGTGCCGTTCCTGGAGCGGCAGCGGTGGTTCGGCGGCAAGGCGCGTGAGCTCGTCCGCGCACGATTTGCCGACTGGGCAACCCTACGCGGCGGCGCACACCCGGCGTTTCTCACCATTGTCGATGCGGAATACCGCGACGGCAGCCGCGAGCAATACATGCTGCCGCTCGCGATGTCGAGCGATCGTGAGGCCCGCACGCTCGAGGAGCACTCCCCGGGAGCGCTTATTGCGCGCATTACCGGCGCCCGCAAAGGCGCCTTGTACGACGGTCTCTACGACGACGGTACGTGCGCGACGCTGCTGGCGTCGATGCAGGAAGAACGGACCGTCCCAATGCGGCGCGGTGTCGTGCAGGCCAGGAACGTCGACCTCACGCCTGAGGGCGCTCCGGCGGACACGCTCGCGCCGATTGCAAGGGCGATGTCCGACCAGAGCAACACGTCCATATTTTTCAACCGTCGTTTGGTGATGAAGATGTTCCGCCGGCTCGAGCCCGGTCCGAACCCTGATGTCGAGATCGGTGAATTCCTCACCAAGCGCGGCTTCGCGCGTGTGCCGGGGCTGGTTGGATCGATTTCGTATATGCCGGGTCCGAAAGGACCCAGCCTACCTGGTGTGGGGCGGGTCCTTCCGGAGCCGCCAGACCCCGTAGGGCGGGTCCTTTCGGACCCGCCGGCGCTTTCGGACCCACCGCAGCCAGATCTCTCCACGTCGATAGCGATGCTTCAGAAGTACGTGTGGAATCAAGGCAATGGGTGGCAGGTCACCATCGACGAGCTTGGACGGTTTTTTGAACGGATGACGGCGATGCCGCTGCCGTCCG
>Ga0068860_100001670_pt1 | contig 23741 bp, 8 predicted proteins | sample KBSSwiS32_FD_66597 | JGI IMG/M metagenome (GOLD analysis project Ga0068860, IMG submission 66597) | Switchgrass rhizosphere microbial communities from Kellogg Biological Station, Michigan, USA - KBS Switchgrass S3-2 | ecosystem: Host-associated > Plants > Roots > Rhizosphere > Soil ...
TGACCGCCGGGGGCGGGATCATCCACAGCGAGAAGGCGCTGGGCGGAAGGCCCGTGCACTCGCTGCAGCTGTGGCTCAACCTCCCCGCGGCGGAGAAGATGACCCCCGCGGGCTACCAGGACCTCAAGGGCGCGCAGATGCCGGTCCACAGGGGGCCGGGGTTCGAGGCGCGCGTGTTCTCCGGGCGCTCGGGCGAGGTGGCCGGCCCGGCGCGCAACCACGTCCCGGTGACGATCGTGGAGGTGAAGGTGGAGCCGGGCGCGCGCTTCGTGCAGGCGCTCCCGGCCGGGGACAACGGCTTCGTGTACGCGCTGGCGGGCGAGGGCCGCTTCGGCCCGGGCGGGCAGGTCCTCCGCGCCGGACAGGTGGGGCAGCTGTCGGCCGGCCAGGAGGGCGATGGGCCGACGGAGCTGGCGGTGACCGCGGACCAGCCTCTGCGGTTCCTGCTCTTCAGCGGGCGGCCGCTGCGGGAGCCGGTGGTCTCCTACGGGCCGTTCGTGATGAACAGCCGCGAGCAGATCATCCAGGCGTACCAGGACTTCCAGGCCGGCCGGTTCGGCCCGGTTCCCGACCACGCGTAGAGCGTGTATTGATCGCCACTCCCCCATGTCCCGCGTCACCCCCCAGCCAGATCTGCTTCAGAAGCTCGGCGCGGTGACGTTGCCGGAGGCGGAGGGGAAGCGGGTCCGCATCGGCGACCTGTGGGCGCACCACACGCTGATCATCGTGCACCTGCGCCACTTCGGCTGACTGTTCTGCCGCGAGCACGCCGCGCAGTTGCGCGACCACCAGGAGCAGCTCGCCGCCGCCGGGGTGGCGGTCTGCGCCGTGGGCACCGGGGACGCGCCGGTCGCCCGGGAGTTCAAGACCAAGTACGGGCTGAAGTTCCCGGTGCTGGTGGACGACGAGCTGCTCAGCTACCGCGCGGTGCAGGTGAAGAAGAGCTCGCAGCTCAACTGGGTGAACCCCAAGGTCCTCACCGCCAGCGTGCGCGCGTTCTCCAGCGGCGCCATCTCCGGGATCGGCAGCCCCATCGGGAAGCACACGGAATTCCTGGGGGCGACGCACGTGATCCGGCCGGACGGGAGCGTGCCCTTCGCGTGGATCAACGACGACTTCGGGGACAATTCGGACGTGGATGAGGTGGTGGAGGTCGCCACGTCCAAGGCGTGAATCCAAAGTGCGGCGTCCGGCGTAAAGGTGGGGAGGCGGTCTCGACATGTCCATCGGTGGGGTTGGCGATTCCCCCAAGCCCGTGGTGACGCCGCCGGCCCAGGAGCCGGTGACGGGGCCCCCTGCGCCCGCGCAGCCGCAGAAGACGGAGACGGTCAACCGGGTCAGGCCGGCGACCGTCCCCAGCGGCTACGAGCGCCAGGGACGCGGCTCGCTGGACCAGCCGAAGACGGACGAGGGGAAGGAGATCGCGGCGGCGAAGCAGCAGCTGTTCGGAGCGCTGGGCGCGCTCGGCCCGGGCGGGAAGATCGACGGCGCGCCGGTGGAGCAGCGCGCGCAGGAGATCCAGGGGCTGTTGCAGAAGGCCGGCGTGCCGGCGGAGAAGGCCGCCACCGCGGGCGACGTGCTGAGGAGCTACCAGGCGACGCTCGCCGCGGGCGGGCATGACGCGTCCGGGCTGGAGGCGGCGCTCGGGCGGGCCGAGTCGGCCGGGGTGCTCAGCGCGTCGGATGCGGGGACGGCGCGGGAGATCGCGTACGCGAACCTGCCGGAGGCCGCGGCGGCGAACGCGGCGAGGTCGTCGGGCGGCGCGCTGCGGAGCGCGATCAGCCAGGCGGAGGGCGGGAAGCTGCCGGACGCGGCGTCGCTGCGGGACCTGCTGGAGCGCGGCGGCGTGGAGCACAAGTACGCCCAGGCGGCCGCCAACGCGGTCACGCACCTGGAGCGGGCGGAGGAGGCGTCGCAGAAGGGCGACACCGCGACGGTGAACGCGGAGCTGGGGTTCCTGCAGAGCGAACGCGCCAAGGCGGTGAAGGGCAACGCGCTGGCGGGGCCGTCGCTGGCCGCGCTCGATGGGGCGGTGGCGAGGCTCCGGGGGACGCCGGAGGGAGCGCCCCAGGCGGCGCCGGCCGAGTCATCCACCGCGGCGCCGGCGACGCCCAGGTCCGGCGCTCCGATCGAGATCCCCAAGGAGATTCTCACCAAGGCGGGCAGCGCGGCGGCGCCGGAGCTCCAGGCCGCGGCGACGAAGGCAGCCTCCGGCGACTTCGCGGGCGCGTTCGAGGCGCTCAACCGCGCGGGCAAGACCGCCGGCACCGAGGTCGTGGCGCAGGTCGCCTCCCAGATCGCGGACCGCCTCCCGGAGACCGGCGCCGGCGGCGTGGCGCGCGCCGTCCTCAAGGACCAGAAGGCCGTCTCCGCCCTCGTCACCGACCCCGCGCTCCGCACCGCCGTGGGCAAGCTCGCCGGTGGCGACCTCTCCGCGATCAAGGACATCGCCTCCTCGCCGGCCGGCGCCGCCGTGACCGACGCGGCCCTCTCCAGCCCGCCGGTGAAGGCCGGCCTCGACAAGCTCGGCCTCACCCCGGCGGACGCCAAGGCGCTCGCCAAGGGCGTGCCGGACCTGATCAAGGCCGGCGAGGCCGTGAGCACCGGCAAGCTCAGCGACGCGCTCTCCGCCCTCGGCGACGCGGCCAAGCAGGTCGGCCCCGAGCCCATCGCCAAGATCGCCTCGAAGATCGGCTCCACCCTCCCGCAGTCCGGCCCGGGCGGCGTGGCGCGCGCCATCCTCCAGGACCAGAAGGCGGTCACCGCCGTCCTCACCGACCCCAAGCTCCCGGCCGCGGTGGGCAAGCTGGCCGGCGGCGACCTCTCCGCCCTCAAGGACATCGCCTCCTCTCCCGGCGGGGCCGCGGTGATCGACGCCGCCCTCGCCAGCCCGCCGCTGAAGGCCGGGCTCGACAAGCTGGGCCTCACCGCCGCGGACGTGAAGGCGGCCGGGCGCGCGTTGCCGGACCTGCTCAAGGCCGGCGAGGCGCTGGGCCAGGGCGACGCTCCCGCCGCGCTGCGCGCGCTGGGGGAGGCCGCCACCGCCGCCGGCCCCGACGCGGTGACCAAGGCGATCACCAGGGCCGCCGCCGCCCTGCCCGAGACGGGCTCCCTGGGCGTGGCGCGCGCGCTGCTCTCCGACCCGGCGCTGGTGAAGAAGGTCCTCTCCAGCCCGGAGACGCGCAAGGCGTTCGACGCCATCGCGTCGGGCAAGCCGGAGGCGGCGGCCTCCGCGGTGGGCACGCTGTTCAAGGACCCCTCCGTCCGCGACGCCGCGCTGGGCGCGCTGGCCAACGACAAGCAGCTCCTCTCCAAGCTGGCGCCGCTGGGCATCAAGGACGCCAAGGACCTCCAGGCGGTGGGCGCCGGCATCGGCGATCTCCTCGGCGCCGAGGAGGCGGCGCGCGCCGGGCGCTACGGCGACGCGCTCTCCTCCCTGGGCAAGGCCGCCAAGGACCTCCCGCCCGAGCTGCGCGGCCGCATCGCGGGCCAGCTGGCGGACCGCGCGCACGCCCCGCCCTGGCTCAAGGAGGCGCTGGTCGGCGCGGCCGGGCTCCTCGACAACCCGGCGGTGCAGCAGTCGCTCTCCGGCGCGTTCACCGCGCTCAAGAGCGGCAACGTGGGCGACCTGGTGAACAACCTCGCCTCGGCGGGCAAGGCCATCGCCTCCGCCTCGCCGGAGGTCGCCTCGGGCTTCCTCGACTCGCTGGGCAAGCTCCCCGGCAGCCTGGGCAAGCTCTTCCAGGACAAGCAGCTCAACCAGTCGCTGGTGAAGTCCGGCGCGGTGGGCGAGCTGCTGGACGCCGCCTCGGCGCTGGCGCAGGGCAAGCTGTCGGACGCCGCCAGCGCGGTGGCCAGCGCCGGCACCAAGCTCCTCGGCGAGGGCGAGCACTTCAAGGTCGCCGGCCAGGAGCTGCCGTTCGGCAAGCAGGGCATCGAGAACCTCAGCCGCGCCTTCGGCCGCTTCGTGGACGCGCTGCCGCAGTCGGTGAAGACCCGGATCACCGAGGAGGCCGTCAAGCTGGGCGCCAAGGCGGGCCTGAAGTCGATCCCGCTGCTGGGCAACCTGGTCAACGCGGGCGCGGCAGTGGGCGACGCGGCGGACCTCTACCAGGCCATCCGCGCCTCGCCGCGAAACAACCTCAACATCGCGCTCGCCGCCGCGCAGGTCGGCCTGGACGTGGCGGGCGTGGTGCCCGGCCTCAACAGCGTCACCGGCCCGCTCGGCGTCGTGCTGGGGACGGCCAAGGTGATCGCCGGCGGGATGAACCTCGTCGGCGACCTGAAGTCGTTCCAGAGCAGCCTGGTCAGCCTCTGACCGGGTCGAGCTGATCGCGGGTGACCTTGCCCTCGCGGCCGGTCGCCTTCCCGGTCTCCATCAGCGACTTGAAGCGCACCAGGTCGTCGTCCAGCTGCCGCTTCGGGTCGGCGCCCAGCACCTTCGCGAAGAAGTGGCCGGCGGCGCCCGCGGGCGGGTCGTAGGAGAGGCGGATGCCGATCCGCGTCCCGCCGCGGTCCGGGTCGAAGTGGATGACGCCCGCGTTGCGGATGGCGGACCCGGGCACGCTCTCCCAGGCGATCAGCTTGCCGGGGATCATGCGGGTGATCTCCGCCTCCCAGGAGACGGGGACGCCCGCCGGCCCGGTGACGCTCCACCGCCACCGCCCGTTCCCGTGCGGCTCCACCTGGCGCACGTGGCTCATGAAGCGGGGGAAGTTCTCGAAGCGCCGGAAGAAGGCGAACACCTGGTCCGGCGGCGCGTGGACGTGGATGTCCTTGCGCAGGTCGATCGCGCGGCGGCCGGCGCTCACCCCGAACAGCCGGCGCGCCGAGAGGTTGGTCATGCTCCGCACCAGCAGCACCAGCCCCGCGCCGGCGCCCAGCGCGCTCCGCCGCGCCGCGCCCCAGCCGGCCATTCCCACGCCCGCGATCCCGGCCAGCACGCGCGCCGCGGGCGACCAGCGCTCCTGGAGCAGCACCGGCCGGGCCCCCTGCGAGCGCGCCCTGCCCTGCAGCATGGTGAGCCCGTCGTCCGTCTCGTGCGGCTGGAGGTCGTCGTCGATCGCCTCCACGCCGCGGACGGTGGCCGCGCCGCGCAGCACCTGCTCGCGCTCGGAGGCAAAGATGGGCCCTTTGAGCTCCACGCAGCCGTCCTCGACCGTCACCTCGATGGCGCTGGGGTGCGAGCAGAGCCGGCCCAGCCTGGCGCGGACCCGCTCGGCGATCACCGCGTCGTCCTCGCGCTGCCCGCGGGCGGAGGCCGCCACCTCCTCCAGCCAGGCGTTCGCGCCGGCCCAGATCCCGAGCGCGCGGTGCTCCAGGTCGCGCGCGGCGATGCCGGCGGCCCAGGCCAGCTCCTTGGCGAAGTGGATCGCCTTCTGCCTCACCTCGGCGCGGCGCCGGCCGCCCCGCTCCGGGTCGCCCCAGTAGGCCAGCGCGGAGCCCGCCGCCAACCCGCCCAGCCCGATGAACAGCGGGTGACCGGAGTCGCCCGCGCGCCGTTTCCCCCAGCTGCGCTTCATGTCCGTGCTCCTCGCGCTCGTGCTCGGCCGCGCGCCGCCCGCTGGCCCTTCACCGGGCGGCCGTACAGCCTCCGCAGCTCGTCCTTCGCCTTGTGGATGGCCTCTCTCCGCGACGGCGAGAGGTTCCGGCCCGCGCGGTTCTCGTAGAACGTCAGCATCGACATCGCCGACCGGAACGGAGAGGACTTGAGGTTCGTGCTCCGCTCGGCGGAGCGCTTGAGCGACCGCGCGATCTCCCTCGGGCTCCGCTTGAAGACCTGGCCCTCCAGGTCCATCGCGTGGCTGTGCTCGGTGACGTACGCGGACCAGCGGCGGCCGTCCGCGCGCTTGCCCGCGGGGGCGCGCCGGGGCGCCCGCCGCGTTCCACTCGACGGCATCGCGCCCTACCTCCTCCTCGCGCCGGGCCGCTTCCGCCGCCGGCGCTGCGCCGCCGCCCGCTTGGCCTGGGTGGAGAGCGCCTTCCTGGACACCACGCCCAGGTGCCGCTCCCGCTTCAGCGCGCCGGTCGCCGCCAGCGCGCGCCGCCGCGAAGGCTTCCGCGGGCGCCGCTTCCCCTGCCCCACCTCGTACGCCGACTCCGCCGACCGCCGGGTCCGCTCGCTCGTCTGGCCCTTCGCCGGCGGCTTCAGCGGAACGCCGGCCCGCCGCGCCTTCGACAAGCCGATGGCGATGGCCTGCTTGGCGCTGCGCGCCCCGTGCTGGCCGTGGCGGACGTGCTCGATCTCCTCGCGCACGAACTCGCCGGCCGCGGTGGTGGGCCGCTTCCCCTCCCGCAGCAGCCTCCTCGCTCGCTCCTTGATGACTTGCTCTGGCATTGCCGTGCCCCGGGTCAACAATGGGAACGCCCCGCCGGCCGGCAAGATGGCGGGCGGTGGGGGCCACCCGGGCGGAGGGGCGGCCGCACGCCGGGGCCCAGGGCATTTGTGCGCGGGGGGCGAGTGCGGCTAAACCGCGCCCTCCATGCCTGGCGACGGTGCGCCGCCGGAACCTCGGTATCCCGCATCTCCTCAACAAGAGGCGATCTGGGCCTACCAGGAGCTCTCGGGGGGAGGCGCGTACTACCACATCCCGCTCATGCTCCGGGTCCGGGGCGCGGTCGATCTCCAGCGCCTGCGCCGGGCGTTCTTCGCGGTGGTGGAGCGGCACGAACCGCTGCGCTCGCGCTTCTTCGCCGACGGTGGGCGGCTGTGGCAGCGACCCGGGCCGGCGGAGGACGTCCCCTGGCGGGAGGTGGGTGAGGCCGAGCTGGCCGAGCTGGCGCCGCGGGTGGCGCGCGAGCCGTTCGACCTGGGCCGGGCGCCGCCTTTGCGCGCGGTGGCGGCGCGGGACGGCGAGCGCGAGGCGCGGCTGCTGCTCTGCTTCCACCACGTCGCCTTCGACGGGTGGTCACTGGCGGCGTTCTACCGGGAGCTGCGCGAGCTGTACCAGGCGGGCGCGTCCGGGCGCGCGCCCAGGCTCCCCGCCCTGGAGGTCGGCTTCGGCGAACGGGTGAGGCGGGAACGCGAGCGGCGCACGGCGGGCCCGGAGCGTGAGGCCGCGGAGCGGTTCTGGCGAGGGCACCTGGATGGGTCGCCCGCCGCGCTGGAGCTGCCGCTGGATCGACCTCGCCCGCTGGGGCGCCGGGACGAACGCGCCGGCCGGGTGGTGGAGCGGGTGCCGGCGGAGGTGGTGGTCCAGGTGCGCGCGCTGCGCCGCACGCGCGGGCTGACGCCGTTCCACGTGGTCGCGGGCGCCTTCCAGGTGCTGCTGGCCCGGTGGAGCGGGCAGCGCGACTTCCTGCTGGGGACCGCGGTGGCCAACCGCCCCGACCGCGCCGCGCAGCGGATGGTGGGCTGCTTCGCCGGCTTCGTGCCCCTGCGGGCGCGGCTGGAGGAAGGGGAGCCGGCGCTGGCGGTGCTGGGGCGCGCGCGGGAAGCGGCGGAGGGAGCGGTCGCGCACGGGTGGATGCCGCTGGAGGAGATCGCGCGCGCCACCGGCGCCCCCGCCTACAACGTCGCGCTGGTGTTCCAGGCCTTCGGGTGGAGCGAGGCCATCGGCGACCTGCGGGTGGAGTACGAGTACCTCGATACCGGCGCGGAGGCGCTGGACCTCCGGGTGGACGTCCGAGAGCGCGAGGGTGGCCTGGAGCTGGACGCGCACTACGCGGCGGCGCTGTTCGAGGAGGAGACCGTCCGCGCGTTGATGGCGCGGCTGGTCCGGACGGTGGAGGCGCTGGCGCGGGAGCCGGCGCGGCCGTGGGACGCGGCGCCGCTGCTGGGCGAGGGGGAGCGGGAGCGCTTGCTGAAGCTGGGGAGCGGCCCCGCGCTGCCGGCGCGCCCGTTCGTCCCCGTCCACGAGCGCGTGGCGGCCCAGGCGGCGCGCGCGCCAAAGCGGGTGGCGGTGCGGGGCGGGGACCAGGCGCTGGGCTACGCGGCGCTGGAGGGCCGCGCCGCCGCCCTCGCCGGCCGGCTCGCCGCGGCGGGCGTGCGGGCCGAGGACCGGGTCGGGGTGCACGTCGCGGATCCGGCCGGCACGGTGGTGGCGTTGCTGGGGGTGCTGAAAGCGGGCGGGGCGTACGTGCCGCTCGACCCGTCGTACCCGGTGGAGCGACTCCGCTTCATGGTGGCGGACTCCGGGGCCGCGGTGGTGGTGACGGACCAGCCCGAGGTGGACCTGGGGTGGAAGGTCGCGATCCCGGTGCCGGAGGTGGCGGCCCCGTCTCGAGCGGCGGTCGCGGTGGATCCGGACCGTCTGGCGTACGTCCTCTACACCTCCGGCTCCACCGGGAAGCCCAAGGGCGTGCAGGTCACGCACGGGGCGCTCGGCGCGTTCCTGGACGCGATGCAGGTGGAGCCGGGATTGGGAGCGGAGGACGTCCTGCTCTCCGTCACGCCGCTCTCCTTCGACATCGCGGGGCTGGAGATCTTCCTCCCGCTGGTGGTCGGCGGGACCGTGGTCCGCGCCGCCCCGGAGGCGCGCTCGGATGGGCAGGCGCTCGCGCAGGCGTTGGAGGCGGCGGGCGCGACGGCGATGCAGGCCACGCCCGCGACCTGGCGGCTGCTGGTGGATGGTGGATGGCGTGGATATTCCACACTGCGGATATTCTGCGGTGGGGAAGGTCTGCCTCGGGAGCTGGCGGCCGCGCTGCTGGAGCGGGGCGCCGGACTGTGGAACCTGTACGGCCCCACGGAGACGACCATCTGGTCGACCGTCCACCGCGTCCAGCCGGCGGAGGTGACCAGGGGGGCCATCCCCGTCGGCCGGCCCATCGCCGGGACCCGCGCGTACGTGGTGGGCCCGGACGGGCAGCTCGTCCCGCCCGGCTTCCCGGGCGAGCTGGCGTTGGGCGGGGCCGGCGTGGCGCGCGGGTACCTCGGCCGGCCGGAGCTGACGGCGGAGCGCTTCGTCGCGGACCCGTTCACGCCGGAGGGTGGGGGCGCGGCGCGGATGTACCGGACCGGCGACCTGGTGCGCTGGGACCGGGAGGGCCGGCTGCAGTTCCTGGGGCGCGGGGACCAGCAGGTGAAGATCCGCGGCTTCCGGGTGGAGACGGGCGAGGTGGAGTGGGCCCTCTCGCGGCACCCGGCCGTCGGCGAGGCGGTGGTGGTGGCGCGGGACGACGAGCGCGGGGCCAAGGTGCTGGTGGCGTATTGCCGCCCGGCGCCGGGAGCGTCCTTGCCCACCGGCCCCGAGCTGCGAGCGTTCCTCAAGGCATCGCTGCCCGCGCACCTGGTGCCGTCCGCGTTCGTGGAGCTGGCGCGGATGCCGCTCACGCCCAGCGGGAAGATAGACCGCCAGGCGCTCCCGGCGCCGTTCGCGCGGGACCACGCGCCGGACCGGGAAGCGGAGCCGCCGCGGACGCCGCTGGAGCGCGCCGTGGTGGAGGCGTGGGCGCGCGCGCTGGGGACCGGGGACATCGGGCGGCGAGACGACTTCTTCCAGCTGGGCGGCCACTCGCTGGCGGCGGCGCGGGTGGCGATGGCGCTCTCGGAGGCGCTGGGGCGCGCGGTCTCCCCGGTGACGTTGCGGGACCACCCGACGGTGGCGGCGCTGGCGGTGGAGCTTGAGCGGCAGGGCGCGCAGGCAGCGGCCCCCATCCCGCGCGCGGCGCGGGTGGACGGCGTGCTCCCGGCGTCCCCGGCGCAGCGGGGGATCTGGTTCGGAGAGCAGCTCACGCCGGGGACGGCGATCTTCCACTTGCCCATCGCGGCCGCGCTGTGGGGGCCGCTGGACGTGCCGGCGCTGGAGCGCGCGCTGAACGCGCTGGTGGCGCGGCACGAGGCGCTGAGGACGACGCTGGAGGAGGGATTGGACGGCGCGGTCCATGCCGCGGCGACGCGCGCCTCCCCCGCGCCACGGGCGCACGATGATGTTGGCTCAGGCGCCGTCACCCACGCGCGCGAACCATCGCTCAGCCAGGCGATGGCCGGCGCGAGCGATGCCGGCGCCGCCGGGACCGCGCGCCGCAGCGGCGATGCGCCTGGTCAAGTCGTTCGGCCGACTGGCGGGCCGGTCCAGCGCGTCCACCCGCCGGCGCCGGTGGCGCTGTCGCTCCACGATCTCTCGATGCTCCCCGCCCACGAGCGGCGCCTGCACGCCGAGGCGATCTCGCGCGTGGAGGCGTCGCACCCGTTCGACCTGCGCGCCGGCCCGCTGTTCCGCGCGGCGCTGATCCGCCTTGGGGCGGACGAGCACCGCCTCGTCCTCTGCCTGCACCACGCCGTCGCCGACGGCTGGTCCTTCGCCGTGCTCCTCCAGGACGTGGCCGCGCTCTACCGCGCCGAGCGCGCGCGCACCCCGGCCGACCTGCCCCAGCTCGAGGTCCCCTTCCCCGACGTCGCCGCCTGGCAGGCGTCGGAGGCCGACTCGGCGCGGGCGCGCGAGCAGCTCGCCTGGTGGCGCTCCCAGCTCGCGGGGCTGCCGCCGCCGCTCGACCTCCCGGAGCGGGCGGACGGCGCCGACCCGCGGCTCCCCGGCGCGGTGGCCTCAATCACCATCCCACCCCCGGCCCTGGAGGCCGCCCGCGCGTTCAGCCGCCGCGAGCGCACCACCCTCTTCACCACCCTCCTCGCGGCCTTCCACGCCACCCTCCACCGCTACACCGGCCAGTCGGACCTGGTGATCGGCACCCCGGTGGCGCAGCGCGGGCGCCCCCCGCTGCAGCGGCTGATCGGGATGCTGGTGAACACCCTCCCCGTCCGCGCCTTCGTCGAAGGCGAGACCTCCTTCGGCGACCTCGTCCGCGCCGCCGGAGCCGCGGCCTCGGCGGCCCTCGCGCACCAGGACGCGCCCCTCGACCGGATCGCCGAGGCGGTGGCGCCCGGCCGCGCCGGAGGTCGCGGCCTGTTCCAGGTGGCGTTCGCCCTCCAGGACGCGCCGCCGCCGGACGCGCTCCGCCTGGACGGCCTCACCCTGGAGCCGCTCCCCCTCTCCTCCGGCGCCTCCCAGTTCGAGCTCTCGCTCAGCTGCGCCGAGACCGCCGCGGGCCTGGAGGCTTCGCTCCACCACCGCACCGACCTCTACTCGCCGGACCTGGCGCGCCGCCTGGTGGCGAGCTTCGCGCGCCTGCTCGAAGCGGGGGTGCGGCGCCCCGCCACGCCCATCCACCACCTCCCCGCGTTCGACGAGGCGGAGCGCGACCGCGTGCTCGCCTGGGGCCGCGGGCCCGCGCCGGCGCGCCCGCCCACCACCGTCCCCGCGCTGGTGCGCGCGCGGGCGGAGGCCGACCCGTCGAAGCTGGCGGTGTGGAGCGAGGTCCCCGGCCGCGGCCTGAGCTACGGCGCGCTGGCCGGCGCCGCCCGCGCCCTGGCGGCCCGGCTCCGCGGTTCGGGCGTGAAGACCGGCGACCGCGTCGCGGTGCTCGCCGCCGACCCCGCCGACACGGCGATCGCCCTGCTCGGCGCGATGGAGGCCGGCGCGGCGTACCTCCCGCTCGACGCGGCATACCCGCCTGAGAGGCTCCGCTTCATGCTGGAGGACTCCGGCGCGGTCGCGCTGATCACCGGAGCGGACCTCGAGCTGGGAGAGACCCCGCGCGTCCCCCGGTTCGAGCCGCGGTCCACCGCTCCGCCGCCCGCCGTCGAGCTCCCGCCGCTCTCTCCCGGCGACCTCGCCTACGTCATCTACACCTCCGGCTCCACCGGCACGCCCAAGGGCGTCCCCATCGCCCACGGCGGCGTCACCGTCCTCTTCGACGCGCTGGCGGAGGACCTCCGCTTCGGCCCCGGGGACGTCCAGCTCTCCGCCGCGCCGCTCGCGTTCGACATGGCGGCGCTGGAGCTCCTCCTCCCGCTGACCCGCGGCGCGACCATCGCGCGCCTGCCTTCGGAGCTTCGCGCCGACGGCGCCGAGCTGGTCCGCGCCCTCGACGCATGCCGCGCGACCGTGATGGTGGCCACACCCTCCACGCTGCGGCTATTGCTCGAAGCGGGATGGAGCCCCCGTCCGGGATTCCGGCTCGTCGCCGGCGGCGAGGAGCTCCCGCGCGATCTGGCCGAGGCGCTGCTCGCTCGCGGCGCGGAGGTCTGGAACGGCTACGGCCCCACCGAGACGACCATCGTGTCCACGCTGCACCGGGTGGGGGACGCGGACGTCGCTCCCGGCGCCGGGTCGCTGCCCATTGGCCGCCCCGTCGCGGGCACTCGCGCGTACGTTCTGGGACCGGACCTGACCCCGGTCCCTCCCGGCATCCCCGGAGAGCTGTTCATCGGCGGCGGGGGCGTGTCGCCGGGGTACCTGGCGCGGCCGGCGCTCACGGCGGAGCGCTTCCTCCCCGACCCGTTCGTCGCTGACCCCTCCGCGCGGATGTACCGCACCGGGGACCTGACGCGCTGGTCCCGCGACGGCGCGCTGGTCTACCTGGGCCGCGCCGACCTCCAGGTGAAGGTCCGCGGCGTCCGCATCGAGACCGGGGAAGTGGAGGCGGCCCTGTCGTGCCACCCGGACGTCGGGGAGGCGGTGGTCGCGGCGAAGGACGACGGCCGCGGCTCGAAGGCGCTGGTCGCGTACCTCCGCCCGAAGCCGGGCCGCTCGCTCCCGCCCACCGCCGATCTGCGCGCGTCCCTCCAGCGGTCGCTGCCGCCGCAGCTGGTGCCGCAGGCGTTCGTCGCGCTGGAGCGGCTCCCGCGCAGCCCCAACGGCAAGGTGGACCGCCGCGCGCTCCCGGAGCCGCGCTGGTCGGAGCTGGTGGCTCGCGCCGAGCGCCGCGAGCCGCGCACCGGCACCGAGCGCGCGCTGGCCCGGATCTGGTCCGAGGTGCTGGGCGTCTCTCCCATCGGCGCCGACGACGACTTCTTCGAGCTGGGCGGGCACTCGCTGGTGGCGGCGCGCGTGGTCTCGCGCATCCGGCGGGAGCTGTCGATGGAGCTGCCGCTGCGCGCGCTCTTCGAGTCGCCCACCATTGCCCGGCTGGGCGAGGCCATCGACCGGTCCGCTCCGGCCACCGCGCGCGCGCCCGCGGCCCTGGAGCGCTCGGCGGGTGAAGGCCCGCATCCCGCCTCCTCCGGCCAGGCGCGGCTGTGGTTCCTCGAGCAGCTTGGTCCCGGCAGCGCCGCGTACAACGTCTCCGGCGCGGTGTGGATGGACGGCGCGGTCGACGCGCGCGCGCTGGACGCGGCGCTCCGCCGGATCGTGGAGCGGCACTGGACGCTCCGCACCGGCTTCCGCGAGGTGGACGGCGAGCTGTTCCAGGACGTCCGCGACGGCGTGCCGTTCGCGCTGGAGGTGGTGGGGGCGGCGAGCGACGCGGAGGCGGAGCGGCTGGCGGCGGCGGCGCGGGCGCGGCCCTTCGACCTCACGCGCGCGCCGCTGTTCCGGGCCACCCTGGCGCGCATCTCCTCCGGCCGCGCCCTCCTGGTGGTGGTGCTGCACCACGCCGTGTCGGACGGGTGGTCCATCGGCGCGCTCATCCGCGAGCTGGCGGCGCTGTACCCGGCGCTGGCGCGCGGCGAGACCGCCACCCTCCCGGAGCTGCCGGTCCAGTACACCGACTTCGCCCGGTGGCAGCGCCGGCTGATGGGCTCCGCGGAGCTGGCGCGGCAGATCGCGCACTGGCGCGCGGCGCTGGACGGCGTGGCCACGCTGGAGCTGCCGGCGGACCGGCCGCGGCCGCCCGCGCAGACCTTCGTGGGACGGACGCTGAAGCAGGCGCTGCCCGCGGCGCTGGTGGAGCGCGCCTCGGCGCTGGCGGCGAAGGAGCGCGCCTCGGCGTTCATGGTGTTGCTGGCGGCCTTCGACGTGGTGCTCGCCCGGCTCTCCGGGCAGGACGACGTCGCGGTGGGCACCGCGGTGCACGGCCGGGCGCGCCCGGAGCTGGAGCCGCTGATCGGCTTCTTCGTCAACACGCTCGTCCTGCGGGCGCCGCTGGGCGGGGACCCGACCTTCCGCGAGCTGGTGGGCCGGGTGCGCGAGGCCACCTTCGCCGCCTACGCCAACCAGGATGTCCCCTTCGAGCGCCTGGTGGAGGCGCTGCAGCCGAAGCGCGACCTCAGCCGGTCGCCGCTGTTCCAGGTGATGTTCACCCTGAACAACGCGCCCGCGCCCGCGCTGGAGCTGCCCGGCCTCCGGCTCACGCCGCACGAGCCGGAGTCGGGCACCTCGAAGTTCGACCTGACCGTCGACCTCTCACCTACCCCCGGAGGCGGGCTGGAGGTCGCCTTCAACTACAACTCGGACCTCTACGACGAGCCGACCGCGGCCCGCATGATGGAGCGGTTCCAGCGGGTCCTCGAAGCGGCGCTGGAGGACCCGTCGCGCCCCATCGGCGCGCTCCCCATCCTCACCGAAGAGGAGGAGCGCCAGCTGCTGGCCGGGTGGAACCGGACCGGGGTGGAGCGCGCGCCGGCGACCCTCCACGGGCTGGTCGAGGCGCGGGCCGACCTCGCGCCGGAGGCCGTTGCGGTGTCGTTCGCGGGCGGCGAGCTCACCTACGGGGCGCTGGAGTCGCGCGCGAACCGGGTGGCGAACGCGCTGATCGACCTCGGCGTCCGGCCGGACGACCGCGTGGCGGTGCTGGTGGAGCGCTCGCCGGAGATGGTGGTGGCGCTGCTGGGCGCGATGAAGGCCGGCGGCGCGTACGTCCCGCTCGACCCGTCACAGCCGGCGGAGCGGCTGGCGCTGGTGCTGGCGGAGGCAAGACCGCGCGCGGTGCTCGCGCAGGCAGCGGCGGCGGCCAGCCTCCCGGCCCTCGCCGCGCCCGTGCTGCGCCTGGACGCCGACTGGGACATCTGCTTCGCGCCGCGCCCGGACCGCCACCCGCGCGCCGCGGTGGACCCCGACCACCTCGCCTACGCCATCTTCACCTCCGGCAGCACCGGGGTGCCCAAGGGCGCGATGGTCTCCCACCGCGCCATCTGCAACCAGCTCCTCTGGCGGCAGGAGGCGTTCGGGCTGACGGCGCGGGGCCGGATGCTGCAGAAGGCGAGCTACGCCTTCGACATCTCGCTGTTCGAGATCTTCAACCCGCTCATCGCGGGTGGGCGGGTGGTGCTGGCGCCGCCGGGCGCGCAGTCGGACGCGGCCGCGCTGGAGCGGTTGATCGCCGAGCAGGGCATCACGCTCGCCGTCTTCGTCCCCGCGATGCTCCAGCACGTGCTGGACGAGCGCGGTCCCGGCGCGTTGCGGCCGCTGGAGCAGGTGTTCTGCGGCGGGGAGGGGCTGTCGCTCGCGCTCCAGGAGCGGTTCTTCCAGGAGCTCCCGGGCGTCCGGCTCAACCACTGTTACGGCCCGACGGAGACGACGGTCGACTCCACCTTCTGGAAGTGCCGGCCCGGCGCCGCGCCGCGGATCGGCCGGCCGGTGGCGAACACCACGCTGTACGTGCTGGACCCGCGGCTCCGCCTGGTGCCGGTGGGCGTCCCCGGCGAGCTGTACATCGGCGGCGCCGGCCTGGCGCGCGGCTACCTCGCCCGCCCGGACCTGACCGCGGAGGCGTTCGTCCCGGACCCGTTCGGCGGGACGCCGGGCGCCCGGCTGTACCGCACAGGAGACCTCGTCCGGTTCGGGCGCGACGGGGCGCTGGAGTTCCTGGGGCGCATCGGCCACCAGGTGAAGATCCGCGGCCTTCGGGTGGAGCTGGGCGAGGTGGAGGCTGCCCTGCAGGCGCACCCGCGGGTCCGCGAGGCGGTGGCGGACGTGCGGGAGCGGGACGGGCAGCGGCTGCTCTGCGCGTACCTGCTGATGGACGGGGCGCCGCCCTCCGCGCGCGAGCTCCGCGCGTTCCTCGCGCGCCGGCTGCCCGAGTACATGGTCCCCGCGGCGTTCACCGCGCTGGCCGGGTTCCCGCGCCTCCCCAACGGGAAGGTGGACCGCCGCGCGCTGCCCGAGCCGCGGTGGGCGGACGGCGCGGCGGCCCGCGAGCACGTCGAGCCGCGGACGGAGGCGGAGCGGGCGCTGTGCCGGATCTGGTCGGACGTGCTGGGCGTGGAGCAGGTGGGCGCGGAGGACGACTTCTTCGAGCTGGGCGGGCACTCGCTGATCGCCGCGCGGGTGGTGTCGCGGGTCCGGAACGAGCTGTCGGTGGAGCTCCCGCTCCGGGCGCTGTTCGAGGCGCCCACGGTGTCCGCGCTGGCGGCGCGGGTGGCGTCCGCCGCGCCCGCGGAGGAGGGGCCGCCGCTGGCCCGCCGGCCACCCGGCGCCGCCGCGCCGCTGTCGTTCGCGCAGGAGCGGCTGTGGTTCTTCGAGCAGCTGGAGCCCGGCACGTCCGCGTACCACGTGGGCGGCGGGGTGCGGCTCTCCGGCGCGCTGGACGCGGGGGCGCTGGAGCGTGCCTTCGCCGACCTGGTGGAGCGGCACGAGTCGCTGCGCGCCACCTTCCACGAGGAGAGCGGACGGCCGGTGATGCGGCTGGGCGGCGCGCGGCCGCTGCTGCGGCGGGTGGAGGTCTCCACCCCGGAGGCGCTAGACCGGTTGCTGCTGGAGGAGATCGAGCGGCCGTTCGACCTGCGGCGCGGGCCGCTGTACCGGGCGGCGCTGGCGCGCACGGGGGAGCGAGAGCACGTGCTGGTGCTGGCGATGCATCACCTGGTGTCGGACGGGTGGTCGACGGCGGTGCTGGTGCACGAGCTGGCGGCGCTGTACCGGGAGCACGCGCGGGGGGCGCCCGGCGCGCTGCCGCCGCTCCCGCTGCAGTACGGGGACTACGCGGCGTGGCAGCGGGAGTGGCTCTCCGGGGCGCGTCTGGAGCGGCTGCTGTCTCATTGGCGGGAGGCGCTGGAGGGCGCGCCGGAGCGGCTGGAGCTCCCTGCCGACCGCCCACGGCCGGCGGTGCAGAGCCACCGCGGCGGCGTGGCCCGGTTCCACATCGACGGGCGGACGGCGGAGGCGCTGGAGGCGGTGGCGCGGGCGGAGGGTGGGACGCTCTTCATGGCGTTGCTGGCGGCGTACGCGGCGATGCTGCGGCGGCTCACCGGGGAGCGGGACGTGGTGGTGGGGACGCCGATCGCCGGGCGCGTGCGGTCCGAGTTGGAGGGGTTGATCGGGTTGTTCGTCAACACGCTGGCGATGCGCTGCGACGTCTCGGGGGAGCCGACCTTCCGGGAGCTGGTGCGGAGGGTGCGGCAGACGGCGCTGGCGGGGTACGCGCACCAGGAGCTGCCGTTCGAGAAGCTGGTGGAGGCGCTGCGGCCGGAGCGGAGCCTGGGCCACGCGCCGATCTTCCAGGTGATGTTCGCGCTCCAGAATTCGCCGCTGCCGGAGGTGGAGCTGGAGGGGATCACCTGGACCGCGCTCCGGCCACCGCGGCGGGCGGCGCAGTTCGACCTGTCGCTGAGCGTGGATCCCGCGCCGGAGGGGTGGGACGCGGAGCTCGAGTACGACGCGGACGCGTTCGAGCCGGAGACGGTGCGGCGGTGGGGCGAGCAGCTGGTGCGGTTGCTGGAGGCGGCGGCCGCGGCGCCCGATGAGCGCGTCTTTGGGCTGGACATCCTGAGCGGAGAGGAGCGGGCTCGGCTGCGCGCGTGGGGCGAGGGCGCGCAGGTGGAGCGCGAGGCGGTGGGGCTGCATGAGCTGATCTCGCGGCAAGCCGCGCGATCGCCGGACGCGCCGGCGGTGCGGCAGGGCGTGGAAGCGCTGACCTATGCCGGGTTGAACGCGTCGGCGGACCGGTTTGCGGCGCGGTTGCGCGACCTCGGCGTGGGCACCGGCGCGAGGGTGGCGTTGATGGTGGAGCCGTCGCCGCTGGGCGCGGCGGCGATGATCGGTGTACTGAAGGCCGGCGCGGCCTACGTGCCGCTCGATCCGGCGGCGCCGGCGGTCCGCCTCGAGGCTCAGCTCCGGGACGCGGGAATTGTCGTGGTGATCGCGGCGGACACCACTCGTCTCCCGGAAGCCTGGCGAGCCAGGGCGATCTCTCTCGGCGACGCGTCGCCCCACGTGAGCCTTCCGGGCGCGAGCGCGCCCCACATCAACGTTCCGGGCGCGCGACGTGATGACCAAGCGAGGGCGCCCGACGCTCGGGCGCGCGAGCGTGACTCTGGGGCGCGCGGCGCCAGTGACCTTCATCTGGCGGCATCGATCCCGCCCGAGCTTCCCGCCTACGCGATCTACACCTCAGGCTCGACCGGCGCGCCGAAGGCGGTCCTCATCCCGCACCGCGCGGCGGTGAACCACAGCCTCGCCACCATCGAGCTCCTCCACCTCACCCCCGCGGACCGCGTCCTCCAATTCCACGCCTGGACCTTCGACGTCTCGGTCGAGGAGATGTTCCCCACCTGGGCGGCCGGCGGGTGCGTCGTCCTCCGCCCTCCGGGGCCGCCACCCTCCCCGTCCGAGCTGTGCCGCCTCGCGGATGCCGAGCGCCTCACGGTGCTCAACCTCCCCTCCGCCTACTGGCACGCCTGGGTGGACGAGCTCTCCCGCGGCGCCGGCGCCACGCCGCCGCCCTCCATCCGCGCCGTCGTGGTGGGCGGGGAGACCGTCCTCGCGGAGCGTTGGTCCACCTGGCAGACGCTCATCGGCCCCGGCATCCGCCTCCTCGACGCGTACGGCCCCACCGAGGCGACCGTCGACGCGACCGCCTACGAAGGGCCCGCGGAAGGCGCCGCCGGCAGCGTGCCGGTGGGTCGCCCCCTGACCAACGTCCGCGCCAACGTCCTCGACGAGCACCTCGCGCTCGCGCCCACCGGCGTGCCGGGAGACCTCTGGCTCGGAGGAGCGGGGCTCGCGCTGGGGTACCTGGGCCGGCCCGACCTCACCGCCGCCGCGTTCGTGCCCGACCCGCTCTCCCCGCTCCCCGGCGCGCGCATGTACCGCACCGGCGATCGCGCGGCCTGGCTCCCCTCCGGCGCGCTGCGGATCCTCGGCCGGTCCGACCACCAGGTGAAGGTGCGCGGCTTCCGGATCGAGCCGGGCGAGGTGGACGCCGCCCTCGCCTCGCTCCCGCAGGTCCGCGAGTCGGTCACCGTCGCGCTCGGGCCGCCCGAGTCCAGGCGGCTGGTCTCGTACGCCGTCCTCTCCACCGGCGCCCCTACCGCCGACCTCCGCGCGGCGCTGAGAGAGCGCCTGCCCTCGTACCTCGTCCCAGACGCGGTGGTCCTCCTCGACGCCATCCCGCGCACGCGCAGCGGCAAGCTCGACCGCGGCGCGCTCCCCGCCCCCGCGGAGCCGACCCCGGCCGCCGCCACCGCGGAGCTCACCGCCTCCGAGCAGGCGCTGGCCGGGATCTGGCGCGACCTGCTGGGCGCTGCGCCGACCTCCCCCGACCAGACCTTCTTCTCCCTGGGCGGGCACTCGCTCCTCGCCATCCAGCTCGTCTCGCGCCTCCGCACCGCGCTGAACGTGGAGCTCCCGGTCCGCGCCGTCTTCGAATCCCCGTCGCTCTCCGACCTCGCCCGGCGCATCGAGTCCTCCCGCAACAGCTCCAGCCTCACCCCCATCCCCCGCCGCGACCGCCCGGACGGCACCGCGCCCCTCTCCTTCGACCAGGAGCGCTTCCTCGCCATCCACCAGCTGGACCCGACCTCCACCGCGTACAACGTGCCGGACCTTTTGCGCCTGCGCGGGCCGCTGGACCGCCGGGCGCTGGCGGAGGGCCTCCGCGCGCTCGTCGAGCGGCACGAGATCCTCCGCACCTCCATCGAGGTCACCGCCGGGGCCGCGGTCCAGCGCATCCACCCATCCGCCGACCTCCCCCTGGAGCTCCTCCGCGCCGCCACCGAGCACGACGCGCGCCGCCTGGCGGAGGAGCGCGCCCGCCGCCCGTTCGACCTCGACCGCGCCCCGCTGCTGCGCGCCGCGCTGATCGAGCTGGCGCCCGAGGACCACGTCCTGCTCCTCTCCATGCACCACCTGGTGGCGGACGGCTGGAGCGGCCCCCTCCTCTTCGCCGAGCTCCACGAGCTCTACCGGGCCCACTCCACCGGCGCGCCGCCGCGCCTGCCGCCCCTCCCCATCCAGTACGCCGACTTCGCCGCCTGGCAGCGCGACCGCCTCACCCCCGAGCTCCGGAGCGCGCAGCTCGACTACTGGACGCGGCGCCTGGGCGGGGTCCAGCCGCTGGCGCTGCCGCTGGATCGCCCGCGCCCGCCGCGGCGCTCCTGGAGGGGCGGCCGGCGAACGCTGGCGCTGGACGCCTCGCTCACCGCCGCCCTCCAGGGGCTCGCCGCGCGCGAGGGCGTCACCCCGTACGTCCTCCTCCTCGCCGCGGTGAACGCGCTCCTCGCCCGCCACACCGGAGAGCCGGACGTCGCCGTCGCCGCGCCCGTCTCCACCCGCGACCGCGCCGAGCTGGAGCCGCTGCTGGGCTACGTCTCCAACGTCCTCTGGCTGCGCACGGACCTCGGCGGCGACCCGACCTTCCGCGAGGTGCTCCGGCGCGTCCGCGAGACCTTCGTCGGCGCGCTGGACCACCGCGACATCCCCTTCGAGCAGGTGCTGGAGTCCCTGCGCGCGCGCGACGGCGCCCAGGTGCAGCCGCAGGTCGTCTTCACCATGGCGGACGCGGTGCCCTCCGCCCTCGTCGGCGCGCTCACCCTGGAGCCGTGGGGCGAGCCGGAGCTGGGCGGCGCGAAGTTCGACCTGGTGCTCACCGCGATGGCGCGGCCGGAGGGCGGGCTCCTCCTCGCCGTCGAGTACAGCGACGACCTGTTCGACGCCTCCACCGCCGGGCGCCTGCTGGAGCGCCTCCGCGAGCTTTTGGGCGGCATCGCCCGCGACCCGTCCCAGCGCCTGCGCGCGCTCCCGCTGCTCCCGGCGCCCGAACGCGCCTCCATCGACGCCTGGAACCGCACCGCCGCGCCGCACCCGAACCACCTCGCCGTCCACCACCTGGTCGAGGCGCAGGCGGCGCGCACCCCGGACCTGCCGGCGGTCATCCTGGACGGCGCCTCGCTCACGTACGCGGAGCTGGACCGCCGGGCGAACCGGCTGGCGCACCGGCTGATCGCGCTCGGGGTGGGCGTGGAGACGCCGGTCGCCAGCTTCATGGACCGCTCGCTGGAGATGGCGGTGGGCCTGCTGGGGGCGCTGAAGGCCGGGGCGGTGTTCCTCCCGCTCGACCCCAGCTACCCGGCCGAACGCCTCTCGCTCATGCTCCGCGACGCGCGCTGCCGCGTCCTGTTGACCCGCTCGCCGCTGGCGCCGCTGCTCCCCGCGATGGGCGAGGACACTCGCGTCCTGGCGCTGGATCGCTTCGACGAGGCGGTGGGCGCGCAGCCGGACTCCGCGCCGGAGACGGCGGCGGACGGCGAGAGCCTCGCGTACCTCATCTACACCTCCGGCTCCACCGGCGTGCCCAAGGGCGTGGCGCTCCCGCACCGCGTCCTCACCAACCTCGCCTCCTGGCAGGTCCAGTCCTCGCGGATGGGGCCCGGCACGCGCACGGTGCAGTTCGCCGCGCTCAGCTTCGACGTCTCGCTCCAGGAGATCTTCTCCGCGTGGTGCTCGGGCGGCGCGCTGCTCCTGCTCTCCGAGGAGCTCCGGCACGACCCACCCGCCCTGCTCGACTTCCTCTCGCGCGCCTCCGCGGAGCGCCTCTTCCTCCCCAACGTGGCGCTGCAGAAGGTGGCCGAGGCGGCGGAGGCCGGCGCGCTGCCGCTCCCGGCGTCCCTGCGCGAGCTGGCGGTGGGCGGGGAGCAGCTGCGCATCACCCCGCAGCTGCGCGGGATGATGGCGCGGATGCCGGGCTGCGCGCTGGTGAACTGGTACGGCCCGTCGGAGACGCACGTCTGCACCTTCTTCCCGCTCGGGGGCGACCCGGAGCGGTGGCCGCTGTTGCCGCCCATCGGCCGCCCCATCTCCAGCTCCCGCTTCCACGTGCTGGACGCGGACCTGCGGCCCATGCCCATCGGCGTCTACGGCGAGCTGTACATCGCCGGCGACTGCGTGGCGCGCGGCTACCTCCACCGGCCGGAGATGACCGCGGAGAAGCTCGTCCCCGACCCGTTCGCGCCCTCGCCCGGCGGGCGGATGTACCGCACCGGGGACTGGGCGCGCTGGATGCCGGACGGGACGCTGGACTTCCTCGGCCGGCGCGACCACCAGGTGAAGATCCGCGGCTTCCGCGTGGAGCTGGGGGAGATCGAGGCGGTGCTGCAGCACCACCCCGCCGTGCGCGAGGCGGCGGTGGTGCCGCGCGCGGATCCCTCCGGCGCCAAGCGGCTGGTGGCGTACCTCACCCTGCGCGCGGCCGCCTCCGGGGCCGACCCGGTCCCCCAGGTGCGCGCGTTCCTCCGCGAGAAGCTCCCCGAGTACCTGGTGCCGTCCGCCTTCGTGCTGATGGACGCGTTCCCGCTCTCGCCCGCGGGGAAGGTGGACCGGCTGCGGCTGCCGGAGCCGGTCGGGTTCGACGCGGGCGGCGAGGGCTACGTCGCGCCCCGCTCGCCGCTGGAGGAGGCGCTGGCGGCGATCTGGCGCGAGGTGCTGCAGGTCGCGCGGGTCGGCGCGCACGACGCGTTCTGGGACCTGGGCGGCCACTCCCTCCTCGCCACCCAGCTCATCGCCCGGATGCGCGAGCTGTTCGGCATACCGATCCAGATCCGCGCGCTCTTCGAGGCGCCCACGGTGGCGCAGCTCGCGGAGTCCCTGTCACGCCTCCCGGAAGCAAACCGGATCACCCGGGCAGCCGAGATTTACTTGCAAGTCAGCAAAATGACGGAGGAAGAGATGGACTCCGAGTTGAATCGGCTGGCGGATCCGTAGTACTCGCCGCGTCCGCCGTCGCATCCGCAACACGTGGGGGGGACTCATGCAGCACGCCATCGAGAATCTGACCAAGGGGCTCGACCGCCATCCGGCGCTCGACAACGCCTTCTACCGCGCCTGGATGGGCGGTCCGCTGGAGCTGGACGCGCTGGCGCTCTTCGCGCGCAACTACGGCGCGGTGGTGCGCGGGTTTCCGGACCTGCTCTCCGCGCTCTTCGCCGTCACCACCGACGTCGAGGCGAAGGTGGAGTGCCTGAAGACGCTCTACTCGGAGATGGGGTACGGCGATCCGTCGAAGGTGCACTGGGTACTGCTGGACCATTTCTTCACCGAGCTCTCGGCGAAGCTGGGCGCGCCGGGGCGGCTCTCCTGGGCGCGGGTGGAGCAGGAGCTGCCGCTGCTGCCGGGGACGCGCCGCATCCTCTCTGAGGAGAAGGAGCTGTACGGGAACCCGGACCCGCGCGTCGCCGTCGGCGCGCAGCTCGCGCAGGAGTGGCAGGCGTACACGATGACCCGCCAGCTCTACGAGGGCGCGCGGAGCTACGTGCACTTCTGGTCCAACCGCGACTCCTTCCACGAGGCCTGCGAGTACTTCTACGCGCACATCGGCGCGGCGGAGAAGGAGCACAAGCAGGAGTCGATGCGGGCGGTGATGAAGTACGCGGTGGACGAGACCAGCGTGGAGCGCATCGCGCACGGCTTCCACCGGCTGATGGATCTCTACGCGGGCTTCTGGGACGGGCTGGCGCGGGCCATCTCCAGCCAGCCCCGGCGCGCCTCGGACGCGGGCGCCGCGGCCTAGCGGGTGATGCGGCAGCCGACGTCACCGGAGAAGCGCCGTGCGCTCCTCCAGCGGATGCTCCGCGCGGAGGGCCTGGGCCCGCCGGCGGCCGAGGAGCGCCTCGAGCGCCGCCCGGGCGGGGGGCCCGCGCCGCTCTCCGCCGGGCAGTCGCGACTGTGGTTCGTGGACCGCTGGGAGCGCGGCCTGGGGAGCTGGGCGCTGCCCCTGGCGGTTCGGCTGCGGGGCGCGCTGGACGTGGAGGCGCTGCGGCGCGCGCTGGAGGAGGTGGTCCGCCGGCACGACGCGCTCCGCACCGTGTTCCG